>Ga0111206_110_pt1 | contig 237866 bp, 255 predicted proteins | sample DeeMarSWOR152_54_FD_80376 | JGI IMG/M metagenome (GOLD analysis project Ga0111206, IMG submission 80376) | Coxiella sp. DG_40 | reverse complement strand
TTGTCATCAGTTTAAATATTACTCTGAATACAAAAAAAAACAATTACATTTTCACCTTTATGAGAATGACGTGAAAAACGTCAAAATTAGAATTCTGCCCACAAAGTAAATGTCCAGCTAGAAAGCTGGACATTTGCATATTTCGGAGATTATCAGAGATAAATACTAAAACGTATACGAAATACCACCTATAACTAGGTTTGAACCATAAGTTCTAGGTTTTGGCGGTAATAGGGACCCGGGATACCCGTTTTCATGATCCATACCATTCCACTTGGTTTCAGTAACCCCATAAATATAATCATAGAGCACATGAACATCAATACCATTACGGAACATATATCCCATGCCGAGTGTCATTTCTGGACGTAGTCTCCAAATTGAATCCTTTACATTATAAGATTCAATATCAACCATAAATGGCGTTGAATATGTGCTTTTTGTAGTTGATTCAACATAAGCCACACCGGCTTTTGCAAATAGGTTGAAATTTTTCCAAATATAATAATCACTTGTTAACAACGCATCGATGGCTTGTTGGGTTACTTTTCTTGTTAACTTTTGTTCAAGCTCTCCAGATCCATTCTTTGACTCATACTTTGATTTCCCTAAATCCTTATACCCGACTTCAGCACCAACTAACATATTAGGAGTTATATCGAAAGTACGCCCGCCATGAAGTCCCCACACAAAATCCCCTATATCATGACTTTGTGATAAATCGGGGTAAGTAGCAGTTTTGAACATTAAATCACCCGCTGGCGTATCTAAATATCCCCAGCCAATATCAGCACCTATCACCCAACCTGGAATCACATAAGAAGTGGGTCGCTGTACAACATAAGCTCTACCATTTGCAAATACTGAACTAGTTAGCAAACAAGCAAGGCCTAATCCAAAAACAAGAAAATACTTCCTCATTAGAATCCTCCAATTAGTCTAAACTTAAACTACATGAGTTTTAAAAACCGTTTTTTTACATTATCAAAAAAGATTTTCAGTACTCAGTATTCTTTTGATAAGTAAGAACATTCTCATCTTACTTATGGTTACTAATATAACAGAAATAGTTATATTTGTAAATATGAAGTAATGTTTTTATAAGAGTAAAACAGTTTGTGAACTACTTTTATGAATTTAATATTTTAATTAGTTGCTAAGACGCTTATTTTTATGGAAAATTCTTATATATAATTGAGAGAGATATTTATATGATCGATAGACGCGGATTCAGATTAAACGTTGGTATTATTTTAGCTAATGATGAAAACAGACTTTTTTGGGGTAAACGCCCAAAATATAAGAATGCATGGCAATTTCCGCAAGGAGGAGTAAATCCATATGAAACGCTTAAAGAAACCATGTATCGAGAGTTAACTGAGGAAACTGGTTTATCTCAGATGGATGTATCAATTCTTGGAATAACCAAACGTTGGTTATATTATCGCTTACCACATCACTTTCAACGTCGTGATAAAAAACCACTATGTATCGGTCAGAAACAAAAGTGGTTTTTGCTAAGATTGATTACCAACGAAACCAAGATTTCACTTAACAACTCTCCAGAATTCGTTGATTGGCAGTGGGTTGACTATTGGTATCCATTAGGACAAGTGATTTCTTTTAAGCGAGAGGTTTATAGAAAAGCCCTAGTTGAATTGAGACCGTTTTTATTAACATATTCTGAAACAAAATTGGAGTAAGTATGCCAGCAACTTTTCGCTACATTGTCCAAGAAATTAGTAATGCAAAAGATTTAAATGACGCACTTAACATTTTGGTACAGCGACTTCGTGAAATAACCAAAGCTGATGCTTGTTCGATTTTTTTGTTAGATAAAGGACGTGCTGAACATGTTTTGAAAGCTACTTCCGGATTGGACAAAAAACTTATTTCCAAGTTAAAGCTAAAACTTGGTGAAGGATTAATAGGTGTTGTTGGGGAACGAGCGGAACCTATAAATGTAGCTGATACCTTTGCTCATCCAAAATTCTGTCACTACAGTGAAATGACTAAAGAACGCTACCATGCTTTTTTAGGTGTGCCAATTATTAAACAAGGAGAATTATTAGGAGTTGTTGCCGCACAGAAACACGAACCAGTGAGTTTCGATAGAACCGAAGAAGCAGCTGTAGTAACACTTTTAGCGCAGTTAGTTAATGTTATAACATTTACTGAAGACGGTGGTATTGTTTCCAACATTCTTAATGGTACATCCAACATTCCAGGAGTTGGCATCGGCAAGGTAGTTGTAGTTTATCCTTTGGCGGATTTAGAATCTGTCATCGATAAAATCCCTAAAGATATCGATGAGGAAATAGCCAGGTTCAAAGTGGCTATCAAAAAGGCTTATCGAGAAATTGCAATGTTAAGTCGTAGCCTATCGAATAAAGTGAGACAAGAAGAACGAGCTTTATTTGATGCTTATTTACAAATTCTGGATAGCAAAAGTTTAAAGAAAGAAGTAAATCAACAAATACGTGCTGGCAATTGGGCTGCTGGCGCTTTGAAACATGTGATCAAAACACGTGTTTTGCAATTTGAAGCAATGGAAGATGAATACTTGCGTGAACGATCAATCGATATAAAAGATTTAGGACAGCGTATTCTTGCCCATTTACAAGCCAGCGAGCGCAAGCCATCAGTTTATCCAAAACGTACTATTTTAGCTGGAGAGCAAATTTCTCCAGCAGTTCTTGCTGATGTGCCTGAAAACCGATTAACTGGAATTATATCTTCAACGGGTTCTAGTAACTCACATATGGCGATCCTAGCTCGGGCTATGGGAATACCAGCGGTTATAGGAATTCCAAATTTCCCCATTACTCAATTAGAAAATAAGGAAGTAATTATCGATGGTTATTACGGCCAAGTTTATATATCTCCAAGCAAGGAGATTCATAAAGAATTTATAAATTTAGCAGCTCAGGAACAGGAACTCGATGCTAAACTGGTAAAGTTGCGAAATTTACCTACTACAACAGCTGATGGTCATTCAATTTCATTATTCGTAAACATTGGCTTACCCGTTGATATCAGATTTTCATTGCGAGTCGGTGCTGAAGGGGTTGGTCTATATAGAACCGAAATACCATTTATGAGTCGGGATCGGTTTCCGACTGAAAAGGAACAATATTTAATCTACCGCCAGTTACTTAAGATTTTTGCTCCTCGACCAGTTGTGATGCGTACGCTAGATATTGGTGGCGACAAAAATTTGCCTTATTTTCCTATAAAAGAAGATAACCCTTTTTTAGGTTGGCGTGGAATTCGTATGGCATTGGATCATCCAGAGATTTTCTTAGTACAAATAAGGGCGATGTTACGTGCTAGTTGGAATCTTAACAATTTACATATTATGTTACCAATGGTCAGTAGCATTACTGAAGTCGAAAGTGCTGTACGTTTAATTAAACAAGCATACGCGGAACTTATTGAGGAGGAGTTAGATATTAAAATGCCTCGAATCGGGGTCATGATAGAAGTACCTTCTACTGTATATCAAGCTCGGGATTTGGCGCGTCGAGTTGATTTCCTGTCAATAGGAAGCAACGATTTGGCTCAATATTTATTAGCTGTCGATCGCAATAACGCTAAAGTTGCTAATCTTTACGATGGTTTGCATCCTTCGCTACTAAAAGCATATATACAAGTTGCTAATGCTGCTCGACAAGAACATAAAAAGATTGGTATCTGTGGTGAAATAGCTGGTGATCCTGTCGCAGCAATTTTATTACTAGCAATTGGTTTTAATTCTCTCAGTATGAATGCAAGTCAACTATTGAGAATAAAATGGTTAATTCGTAAGTTTACTATAAAGCATGCAAAACAACTGTTAGAGGAAGTAAAATCAATGGATGACCCGGTTGACATTCGTTATTACATGGAATCTGCACTAGAAGAAGCAGGTTGTGCCGGATTAATTCGAGCTGGAAAGTAGTGCTTTATTTCTTCTCCTATATGCTAATTGGATCAGTTGCCGGTGTTCTTTCAGGATTATTAGGTATAGGTGGCGGAATTATAGTTATCCCTCTTTTGATATGGTTATTTAGAATACAAAATATTCCACCTGATTTAGTTATGCATTTAGCAGCAGGTACATCTCTTTCGGTAATGACATTCACTGCCGCATCTTCACTATATGGTCATATAAAACATGGGATTACTATCTGGCCAATTTATCGCAGACTAGCAATGGGCATGATTATAGGAACAATTTTTGGTGCTATATTTGGCCACTTTCTGCCTGGTAGAGTTTTAGAAATAATATTTGCTATTTTTGTATTACTTGTTGCCTTTCGAATGTTAATAGCAATTAAAACAACATCAAACAGGACATTGCCGCGTCCATTAGGTACGTTCATTGTTGCTTTACTTATCGGAGGTAAATCGGGCTTGTTAGGTATAGGAGGAGGCGCGATAACTATTCCTTTTTTAAGTTATTGTAATGTTCCCATACGTAACATAGTAGCAGTTTCAGCATCTTGTAGTCTCACTATCGCAACCATAGGTACTATCAGTTTTATATTAACGGGTCAACATGCTATTGATTTACCTACTTGGAGTTTAGGATATATATATCTACCAGCCTTTTTAGGCATAGTTCTAACCAGCCCTCTCTGCGCACAGCTGGGAGCATATTTTTCTCATAAACTACCAGTCACGGTATTGACAAGAATTTTAGGAGCAATATTGTTAATAATGGCGATACATATGTTGATTTAAAATTTTTGTAAAAAATTTAGATATAAGTTTGACGGAATAAAAAAATAATGCTAGGCTTCTTTTCAAGAAAACAGATTCCAAATTCTAACTAGTAAACATGGTTGAGTTTAAGAAGGCATTCTTGAGTAAGAATGCCTTTTTTATTTGGTAGTGGTGTTTTTAGACAGCCTCTAGATATTCAATGATTAGTTGTAAATTAGATACACTGCGATACTCATTAACGTCTAAACGATAAGCTATGCAGATTCTATTGCACTGGTAATTAGGCCATTTGTCCGAATCTATGTTGAATGCGATGGCTTCTATTGTTTGGCTATTGTCGGGTAGGTTTAGCATTAATTTTAAATGTTTATTGCCCACTAGATATTGCTGGACGATATTAAATGTACCTACGAATATGGGTTCAGGAAACCCTTGCCCCCATGGCCCGGCATCCCGCAGCAATTTTGCAGTATCCAAACATAATTCTTCTTCAGTCAATTCTCCATCGACATAAATTTGTTTATCTAAATTTTCGGGACTTAAGTATTTGCTGACTTCTTGATCGAATGCCGCACAAAAATCATTATATTTGTCTAATTGTAGGCTTAAGCCTGCAGCCATAGCATGACCGCCGAACTTATTTATAAGTTCAGGATTTTGTGCAGCGACAGCATTCAAAACATCACGGATATGCAAACCGGATATTGACCTGGCTGAGCCTTTAATTTCATTATCGTCGACTTTTGCGAATGCTATAACAGGCCTGTGTAAACGGTCTTTAATACGAGATGCTAAGATGCCTATAACTCCTTGATGCCAATTTGCATCATATAAACATAAGCCTATTGGTAGTTCTTTGTCTAATTGTAGATTGTTTAATTCGCGAGCTGCTTGTTGGTGCATATCAACTTCAATTACTCGTCTTTCGTTGTTTAGTGTATTTAGCTGTCTAGCTATCTCGAGAGCTTTATTTGCATCATCTTCTAATAAACATTCGATACCTAGTGACATATCATCTAAGCGTCCCGCAGCATTGAGACGCGGTCCTAATACATACCCTAGGTCGCTTGCTATGGTTCGTTTATAATTTCGTTTGGCAATTTGTAGTAGGGCTTTAATACCGGCACAGCATTTACCAGCGCGAATTCGACATAGACCTTGTTGTACTAAAATGCGATTGTTTTTATCGAGATTGACTATGTCTGCAACAGTGCCTAAAGCGACTAAGTCTAAGAAACTAGCCATATTAGGTTCAGGAATTTCCTGAGTTGTGAACCATTCTTGATCGCGAAGGAATTTACGTAATGCTAACATTACATAAAAAATTACTCCCACTCCGGCTAAATTCTTACTTTCAAACTTATCTCCGTGTTGATTAGGATTTACAATAGCATCAGCTTCAGGAAGGTTTTCACTAGGCAAATGATGATCTGTAATTAATACCTTACTGCCTAATTGTGTGGCCATCGCAACACCCTCACAACTGGAAATACCATTGTCGACAGTGATAATTAAATCCGGATTACTTCTAGCTGCTGTTATCGCAATTTCGGGTGTTAGCCCGTAACCGTATTTGAATCGGTTGGGCACTAAATAAGAAACTTGTTGGTATCCAAAAGCTTTTAAGGTTTTTACCGCCAATGCGGTACTAGTAGCACCATCGGCATCATAATCACCAATAATTAAAATATGCTGCTGTTTCTTAAGAGCTTGCCACAAGCAAGTGATAGCTGCGTCGATTCCACAGAGATTCTCATAAGATAATAAATGTTCTGTACCGTATTCGAGCTCACTTGATGATTTTATACCTCTATTTAAGTAAATGCGCCTTAGCAAGGGATGCAGGTCCTTAACGTCCCAGCCATTACCTTCAGTAGGTTTCCGTACAATAATTTTCTGCATAATGGTAAAATTCTAACAGAATGACAAAATTAATATAGAAATTTTAAGTTTTAAGGATAAACTTTATGAAAGAAAATCTACGTATTGCTGTCGCACAACTTAATTTTTTAGTTGGTGATATTGAAGGTAATAGAGACAAAGTTATTACGAATTCAATTAAAGCTCGCGATGAATTAAAGGCCGATTTAGTAGCGTTCCCCGAGATGGCATTAACTGGTTATCCCCCTGATGATCTATTATTACGTTCTGATCTTTATAAAAGAGTCGATAGTGCGTTACAGCAGATACTAAATAAAGTTAATGATATTTATATCATCGTAGGCTATCCCGGAAGAAATGATCAAGAATGTTTTAATCAGGCTGCATTTATCTATAACAAGAAAATCCTTGCTACTTATAGAAAACAGAAATTACCCAATTATGGAGTCTTCGATGAAGAACGTTACTTTCAGCCAGGTCGAGAACCTTGTGGTATTAATCTTCATGGCGTGAATATTGCCATCACTATTTGTGAAGATTTATGGTATCCGGAGCCGATGGCACAAGCGGTTCAAATAAACACGCAGCTTATGATAAGTATAAACTCTTCGCCTTTTGATATGTATAAACCTCATCTTCGTGAACAGATTATGAGTCAGCGTGCAAAAGAGGGCAAAATGCCAATTATTTACGTTAATACAGTCGGCGGTCAGGATGAACTAGTGTTCGATGGCGGTTCTATGGTATTAAACTCAAAAGGTGAAGTTACTCAAAACGCTGGTTTTTTCAAAGAAGCGATGATTCCAGTCGATTTTGGTATCACGGCACCTCATCTTGAACTGATCATATACGAAATTTTGTCTATTCCACATGTCGAAGAACGTATTTACAAGGCATTGGTATTAGGAGTGCGGGATTATATCGAGAAAAATCACTTTCCTGGTGCAGTAATAGGTTTATCTGGTGGTGTTGATTCAGCTTTGACTTTAGCTATAGCTGTAGATGCTATAGGCAAAGATAGAGTTGAAGCATTATCGATGCCATCACATTATACCAGAAAGATAAGTATGGAAGATTCTAAACAAATTGTAAAAGCACTTGGTGTAAAGCATACGATTATCTCAATAGAGCCTGTGTTTAAAGAGTATTTAAAAAGCTTGGCAAAGGAATTTGCAAAGTACCCCAAAGATATAACTGAGGAAAATATTCAAGCTCGTTGCCGTGCAGTCATGTTAATGGCAATTTCTAATAAAAGAGGCAGTATTGTATTATCGACTGGGAACAAAAGCGAGATGGCAGTTGGATATGCAACCTTGTACGGTGACATGGTCGGTGGTTTTTGCGTATTAAAAGATGTACCGAAAACTTTTGTGTATAGATTAGTTGCATACAGAAATAAAATATCACAGGTGATTCCTAATCGTGTGATAACGCGAAAACCGTCTGCAGAATTAGCCGCTAATCAATTTGATCAGGACGTTTTGCCTCCATATGATATTTTGGATGCAATATTAGAGCGCTATGTGGAAAAAGATCAGTCTATGGAACAAATAACAAATGCTGGATTCGACAAACAGATAGTAAAGAAAGTGTTGAATATGGTTGATCGAAATGAGTACAAACGGCGCCAAGCACCACCCGGAATCAAAATTACTGCTCGCGCCTTCGGCCGCGACCGCCGCTATCCGATTACTTCAGGGTATTCTAAAAGTGATAATCGGACAAAGTGTGACGCCTGCAATTGAATATTTAATTAGGTTAATTTTTAGGTATGTGATTCATTTATGTTAAGATAATGTTGTGGGTTGCTAACTAGAATGATAATGAAGGAGTGAGTCGAAGATGAGATTTTTAACAAAAAAGACAGCTATAATTCTCGGTCTTTTAGGTACAGTATCGGCAGGTATAACTGCTGTGTGTACATGGCTGAATGTCGTACTCGAAGACTTAGGTAAAGCGTTTAGGAACTGTCGTCTTGAAGATGAACAATACTGCGAAGGTTGGGATCCTTTGTTTGGCGGAGGCGAGAAAAGTTATTATTCATGTGAGCCATGTGACTATCCTTATGGTAGTTATAGAGATGCAATACTTTGGGGCACAATAGGAGGTGTTATTTCATTAAGTTGTTGTATCACAAGTATTGTGATTTTAATCAAGGTTTTGCAGATCTCGAGATTGAGGGAAGACGACGAAGGGGAAAGTCTTGAATTGACTGATGATACAGTAAGTGAAACTGAAGAATCAATTACCTCAGATAGCTCATTAGAAGTAGTCACTGTTTCTTCTGATCCCAGTGCTAAAGAATTATCATCCGTAGGTTTTTTTAAGAAGAAAGCCTCTAGTAGTGAAGATTTAGATGTTGATAGATTGACAGAAAATGCTTGTGGAGTATCGCCGAAATAACGGTTTTAGAACAAAAAAATCCCTCGGTTTTACTAGATGAGGTAATAAAAGAGCTTAAGCAAGTTTAGAAGTCATTCCCGCGAAAGCGGGAATCTAATTAATTTTGGGCTTTCTAGATACTCGCTTTCGTGAGTATGACATGAAGAATTATAGGAAGGTATGAAATAACACTTAATATTGGTCACAGAAAGAATGTATATAAGCACTAAGGCCGATTTTGGTATATAATTAGGATATGGCAAAATCAAAATTATTTATTGAAGAAGAAAAAAAGTTTAGACGGTCAAAAAAGTTAGGTTTTGATATGAAAAGTTTGTTTCCGGTGGTACCGGCAAGTAAATTGTTGTCGTCTATTCAACATCAAAAATTGCTTAGTGATATTGAAAGTCGGGTTAATTTACCTAAGAAATACTATCGGATTCTATATGAAAAATTAATTTTTAACTTCGTAGATCTTGTTCAATCTTTTCCTGCCTCACTAAAGACACTGCGTTGGGGAAGTTTGTTGGAAGAAGGTTTACGGCGCGCTCTGTTTGCGTTGCAGATACAACAAGAAGAAGGAGATGGGTCAAATTTATTGGATGATTATGTACTTTTTAGTGCAGCCTTGTTATTTGATGTAGCTATTGTTAGCGAAAATCGATCTGTAATTATGACTGATAAGAAAGGAGTATTTCTGAAAAAATGGTTGCCTCTTTACGAAGGTGCTCTAGTCAATAAAGCCGGGTATTGTAGAATTCGTTGTAATGGGGGATATTCGCCAGCGCTTTCAAGACGTATAACACCTTTGTATGCATTCAATTTATTGCCTAAACCCGGTCTTAAGTGGATCGCTGAAAGGCCGCAAATTTTGAACAATTGGTTGGCATTATTGAGTGATGATTATGCAGAGAGTGGTGGCTATAGAAGGATTTTAAATAGAGCGCAAGAATTATTAGAGGATTTCATTGCTAATGAGAATTACGAGCTTCCAGTGGAAGTTGAGCTTGTTGAATCGGATTTTGAACTTGGTGATGAATTCAGTGAATGGCTCTCTGATGGTATCGAAAATGGAGATATAAGTGTTAATGACCCCAATGGCAAAATACAGATAATTGATGGACAATTGTTCCTTACTACTCCAGGAGTTTTCCAAGAGTTTGCTGATTATAAACAATTAGGAGATTGGCAAACTGTCTACGAACAATTTCGTAATTTAGGATATGAGTCATTAAATGAAGACTATATACTTCAGCAAAATTCTATACGAGAGTCTTTTATACAGAATGATTCTAAAGCCAAAGAGGACAATACGACATTATTTAATAGAAAGAAAGATGTGGTTAATAAAGGAATTGCTAATGTAGGAAGAGCAGCGGCCCTTGGCACTTTTATTGGATCTGCCATTATTAAAGAAGGCAGTGGCAGCGGCATCAGTTATACGAGTGGTATATCTAATAGTGTATTATTGACACCGGATGCAACATCGTGGTTAGCGCCTGCTCAGGCCCAATCTGCGAATACTCAACAATCTAACACACCCGAAGCATACACATCATTCAGTAACTCAGGAATGATTTCCTAAACTCCGGATAATTCATTCCAAATATCAATCTGTAACCTTGGTGAAAAATTCATCATATATTGTTTACATAATTCAACAACCATTGCAGAATTTTTTTGGATAACTTGCCTGGTACTTCCTTCTGGCATGAGCCATATATTGTTGGGATTTATATTAAATGGTAAAACATATCTATTTAATATTTCAAAAATATCCTCTTTATGCTGAATTACAAATTTGAACTTTGTCTTAGCAAGCTGCGATAATTGTAACAATACCTTGCGTTTATATGCTTTTTCTCGAGAATTTCCGCTATTAGACAATTTTGGACTGGCATTAATCTGATCAATTTTATTTAGAAATTTATCATCTATTAAGATAGTAGCATTTGTTTCTAGCTCAATATATGGATGCATATTAAGAATTTTCTCAAGTCTCTCTACGAACGAAAATAATGAATCCATTTGTAATAATGGCTCACCTCCGGTGAGAACCAAATGCGCACCGTCCTGCATTTTCTTAAACCAGCCATTTTCTTGCCATCTTCTAATAATTTGGTCAAAAATATATTTATCACCCTTAGTCCATAGTTGCTTAGTATCACAACCTTCAGAGAAACCCTTGCAGTCTAAATTGCATTTGGATAAACGTAAGAAAACCGCAGGAATTCCACAACACACACCCTCCCCCTGAATACTATAAAAATCTTCACTAATTAAAAGAGAGCTATTACTATTCTGCATATATTGCTGTGCAATTTTTGGTTTCGGATATTTCTACCTGTAGTAACTTTATTTGTTTATCTTCTCGATCGATAATCTCGGCCAGCTGTATAAAAGCATATTTAGCAAGATTTTCTGCGCTAGTTGGATATTCATTGGGCAATAAAAAAAATTTTTGTTGCTCCCTTTTTAAAAACTCTAAAAGAGTCGAGTCATTTTCATCTAAAATAACAACATGATCCCAATGCTTTTCAACCCAGTTATTACATAACTCCTTTACTCGTCGAAAATCCATTACAAAACCAAATTCGTTTAATCGTTTCGTGCCTAGAACAACAGAAATATCATAATTATGGCCATGGAGGTTGCTACATCTATCGGTGTGATACTTGCGCAATCTATGTGCTGCACTGAAACTTTTTAATTTTACCCGAATCTTATACATATATATTATTTACAGCATTTCTTGAATTCTCAATAAATCCTCATACGCCTTTGCTTTTTCGCGTGGTGAACGTAGTAAATATGCTGGATGATAAGTAACTAACAAAGGAATATTATACTCACCATACGAATAAATCCTACCTCGTAATTTGCCAAGAGACTGATTTGTATTCAACAAAAAATGTGCAGCAATACGGCCAACAGCTACTATTATTTTGGGTTTTATCAAGGCAATTTGTCGTTGTAAATATGGTGTGCACAGTTTAACTTCACGTGGCAATGGATCACGATTATTAGGTGGACGGCATTTTAAAATATTAGCAATAAAAACATCATCACGATGCAAGTCAATTGTAGCTAACATAGCATCTAACAATAAGCCTGCTCGACCAACAAAGGGTTTACCTTGCGCATCTTCAGTAGCACCCGGAGCTTCACCTACTATTAGTATGTCTGCTTCTTTATTACCAGCACCAAACACCACGTTTTTGCGAGTCTTATGTAAATCACATAAAGTACAATTAGAAACTTGTTGTTCTAATTCAGCCCAGATTTCTTTGGTCTTTGATACTTTTGTATCTTTAACAAAAGTAGCTTGACAATTTTTACTACGCCAAACCTGAATCCCCATGGTTTCTAAATACTGTTCACATGAGGAAACCATATTTTCTATTAAGACGCTATTTGCTGAGAAATTACCTTAACTGCCACATCGGAAACTTTGTTTAATTCAGCCGGCAAAAAACTTTGCATCCACTTTACTATTCTTTGGAAATGAGGAATTAAGTATGACTCAGTCCACCAAGTGCCAGGTTTTGCAGAACTCACCGAAACTAACAACAATAATATTGAAATTATTAATACGCCTCGTGCAAAACCAAAAATCATCCCAAATGTCCTATCTAGTAAGCTTAACTTCGCCCTAGTTATCACAACAGTAATTAAATAACTAATCAACCCTCCCAAAATCAGCGCGATTAAAAATAAAATGGTGAAACTAGCAGTTATTCTAAGTGATACATTCTGTGTGTAAGGGATGAATATGTCAGCCAATCTCCCACAAAATTTAAATGCAACAAAAAAAGCAATGAGCCATACAACAAGTGATAAAATCTCTCGGACAAATCCGCGAATCAAACTAATTAAAACAGAAATGCCAATAACACCTATGATGACATAATCTGCCCAGTTTAAAATATGTAATGTATCTTGCATCATATCTTATACCTTGTTATTAGACCCTTTAAATGGAAAGTATTTTGTAATCTTTCAAGCAAACTTTCAGCTTTTTCTCGACTCATTTTAGGACCAACAAGAACATAATATTCATGTCCCTTGTCGGTCTTCTCTGTTTCTATATGTGCAACATACCCTTTATATATTAACTTTTTCATTAGCTCATTTGCATTAACATGATCAGCGAAACTCGCTAACTGAATCACCCAATATGCCCCTTTATCGATTGACTCTTGCTGTTGAATAGTTGGCTGCGTAGAAAGAGTAACTGCCCCATTCTGTTTTTGAGCCTGCAATTCTTGTAAATCAACAGCCCTCCGAAGAACTTGAGGTAAAGGACGATTCGGAATCGTAGCTGATAAATACACTTTACCAGTACTTTTTTTTGAACCTGTAAAAAATAAAGGAATTAACAAAGCTACCAAAATCACCAAAACAATAACACCGATTATTCTGTGTTTAACACGTTTATCCATGATTGATCACCTCATTTAAAATATCTGCAACTGTATAAAAGGACCCAAAGACTAATATTCTATCTTTTTTTGTGCAATTCGCAACTGCTTGATTATATGCTTGTACTACAGATTTAAAAGTATAACATCGTTTTTGACCTAAATCCCTTAAATAATTCATTAAATGACCAGCAGTGGAACCACGAGGAATACTCAAATCTCCAAGATACCATACGTTTACTAGATGCAGTAGCGGCTGCAACGTACCTAAAATATCTTTATCTTTCAACATTCCAAATACTGCCAAAGTATAGCCTTCACAAGGTCTACTTGCAAGCTCATTAGCTAAAAACGCAGATGCTTCGGGATTATGAGCTACATCTAAAATTATTTCCCTTTCACATGAAAAGTGCTGACACCTTCCCGGTAAAAAAGCTTTTGTAAGACCACAAAAAACAGCATCTTTGATAACTGGTAAATAAATTTGTAATAAAGAAATTACCATTATTGAAGTTGCAGCAGTTTGCAGAGAAAGCTTAGGTAATGGCAAATTTACCAACTTTGTATCTTCACTACACCATTGCCAACAACCATCGTTGGCTATTGAATAATTGAATTCTTGACCTAAACGGTATAAAGGAGACTTCAGCATTTTAGCATGTTTTATAATACTTTCTGGAGGCTTAAAATCTCCACAAACGAGTGGTTTATTACTGCGCATTATACCAGCTTTCTCATAACCTATCAGCTCACGGTCATTACCTAGATACTCAACGTGATCAATCGATACTGTAGTTATAACCGCTATATCTGCGTCAACTAAATTAATAGCATCGAGCCTACCCCCCAAACCTACTTCCAACAATAAAATATCCAAAGAATTTAACTGAAATATATATAAAGCAGCAAGAGTAATAAATTCAAAATAAGTTAATCTAGTGTCTTCGCATACCCTATCAACTACTGCAAACGCATTACACAAACTTGAGTCATCAATCTCTTCACCATTAATATGGATACGCTCGTTAAAACGGAGCAGGTGTGGCGAAGTATAGCTACCAACTTTATGACCAGCTGCTGACAAAATAGATTCTAAACAGGCGATACACGACCCTTTACCATTGGTACCAGAAACAACGACAACAGGACATGAAAACGAAGTTAATTTAAGTCTATCTGCAACTTTTCGAATTCTTTCTAAACCAAGATCAATTTGGCAGGTATAACGTTTTTCTATGTAATAAAGCCAATCGTGAAAATTCTTATACATTGGAAGAAGGTTGATTGGTCAGTTTTGCTAAAATTTTCACTACTATGCTACGCATCTGTCTACGGTCAACAATCATATCAATTGCACCATGTTCAAATAAAAATTCACTACGTTGGAAATTTTCGGGAAGTTGTTGCCGCACTGTTTGTTCAATAACTCGACGTCCTGCGAAACCTATAATAGCATTTGGCTCGGCGATAATCACATCCCCTAATGAAGCCAAGCTGGCAGATACTCCGCCAGTTGTCGGATCGGCTAATATTGAAATGAACGGAATACCAACCTCAGATAATTTACTTATCGCCGCACTAGTTTTTGCCATTTGCATCAACGAAATTAGACCTTCTTGCATTCGAGCTCCGCCACTAGAGCTAAAACAAACCAATGGAATACGCCACTTCAAACAAGTTTCCACTGCTTGTACAAATCGTTCTCCTACTGCCGCACCCATGGAACCACCCACGAAAGTGAAATCGAACGCGGCCGCTACAACAGGCAACCCATACAAAGTTCCCCGCATAATTAAACAAGCAGATTTTTCACCCGTCTTTTTCTGAGCTGTTAATAATCGATCTTTATATTTTCTAGTATCGCGAAATTTCAACCTATCTATTGGTTCAATATTCACCGCTATTTCTTCACGGCCCTCCGGATCCAAGAATTGATTTAAACGTTTTCTGGCGCTAATTCTCATGTGGTGATTACACTTGGGGCAGACACTGAGATTACGTGTCAATTCAGCTCGATATAAGGTCGCACTGCAAGCAGGACATTTAGTCCATACCCCCTCAGGCACACCCTTTTTTTCAGCCGCCTTTGCTTTTGATGGCAATAATTTTTTAAACCAACTCATAAATAACCTTAAAAATTTTATTATTATAATTAATTAGTAATTATAATATCAGAAACAAATATTCTAATTATATCATGACAAATAAGGTACTACACATGAAAATAGCAGGTGCCATTCTGGCAGGTGGTAAAGCTAAACGTTTAAACGGTATAGCTAAAGGCACTATTAAAATTCATAATAAAACTATTATTGAAAATCTAATCGAAGCATTCGCTTTCGCTAGCATTAATGACATCGTCATTTCAGCAAATGATCAAGACTCATATCAACAATATCACAAACCGGTTATTCCAGATTGTAAAAACAATATTGGACCTCTAGCAGGTATCGTAACAATCTTGGCTCATTTTAAAAAATATAATGCAGTCATTTTTGTTCCTTGCGATTTACCAAATATTACTGGCGAAGAATTACTAATTCTAAAAAACTCCTTTAATACCAACATCACATACGTTAAAACTAACAAACGTATGCACACTTTGTGCGTAGCGATTGCCACTAATAAATTAAAAACTATTTCTAATATTATCAATGATGGTGAAAGAAAAGTACTTAATGCATGGAATAAATTAAATGCAAATGCTATTCATTTCAAAGATGAAAGTAAGTTTCTCAATATTAACAGCGAAAAGGATTTAAGAAAGATAAATTTTTAAACTTTCTCGTGACGTTTATATTTTCCGTAGTTACAATAGAAGTTTGTTGGAAAAATGACTTATTAGGAGAAAATCAAATGGCTAGAGGCGTTAACAAAGTTATCTTAATCGGAAATTTAGGCAATGACCCAGAAATTCGCTATACTCCAAGTGGTAGCGCTGTAGCTAATATATCTTTAGCTACTAGTGAAACTTGGCGAGATAAACAAAGCGGAGAATTACAAGATCGCACTGAATGGCATCGATTAGTATTCTTTAATAGATTAGCAGAAATTGTAGGTGAATATCTACGCAAGGGTTCAAAAATTTACGTTGAAGGAACATTACGTACTCGCAAATGGCAAGATAAAAGCGGTATTGACCGATTTACTACCGAGATTATCGCCAGTGAAATGCATATGCTAGATAACCGTAGTGCAAGTGGCGGAGTAGAGCAACAACAAGCTACAAAAGAAACTTCTGAATCTAATACGCCAACAGAAACCGAAACAGGTACAGAAACGCAATCAAATGAAGACGACGATATTCCGTTTTAAGATTACGAAGTTTCTTCAGTAACGCGCCCCACTAATTCTACGATTGCCATGGGCGCTTGATCACCATTGCGGAATCCGCACTTTAAAATTCGCAGATAACCACCTGGACGATCTTTATATCGAGGGCCTAAATCTGAAAATAATTTTCCAACAGAGCTTTTATCTCGTAATCGATCATATGCTAAGCGCCGATTAGCCACGTTATCTTCTTTAGCTAAAGTAATCATTGGTTCAGCAAACATTCTTAGTTCTTTTGCTTTTGCTAACGTAGTTTTAATATGTTCATGATTAAACAAAGATACAGCCATATTACTAAACATCGCTTGTCTATGCTTACTAGTGCGATTTAAATGACGACCACTCTTGCGATGACGCATTACTTACTTTCCTTTACGAGTTCACTTGGCGGCCAATTTTTTAGGACCATACCTAAAGATAATCCCCGCGAAGCTAACACAGATTTAATTTCATTCAATGACTTTCTGCCCAAATTCGGTGTTTTTAATAAATCTGATTCAGTACGTTGTACTAAATCACCAATATAAAAAATATTCTCCCCTTTAAGACAATTTGTTGAACGTACAGTTAACTCTAAATCATCAATCGGACGTAACATAATTGGATCAATCTCTTCTTTTTCGACTTCAGGAGGCTGTAAACTTTCGATTTTCAACTCAACGAATGTGGATAATTGATGCTGCAAAATAGTAGCACAATAACGAATAGCTTGCTCTGGATCTAAAGTACCATCAGTCTCTAGGTCAATAATCAATTTATCTAAGTCAGTACGCTTCTCAACGCGAGTATTTTCAACCTGATAAGCAACACGTCGTACCGGACTAAATGATGCATCTAATAATAATCGTCCCACAGGTCGTTCTTTATCTTCTTTGGTAATTTTCGCAGCAACAGGTTGATAACCCCGACCAGTGGCAACTTTAATTCGCATATTCAACTTACCACCCTTCATTAGGTTAGCAATTACATGTTCAGGATTCATAATTTCTACATTATGAGGTAATTTAATTTCACCTGCGATAACGGGACCGACTGATTCTTTATGTAATTCGAGATCAGCTTCGGCAATATCATGTAACCTAAACACTATACCCTTAACGTTCAATAGAATATTGACTACATCTTCTCTTATACCTTCAATCGCACTATATTCATGCAATACTCCTTCTATTTCAACTTCAACTGGAGCAGCTCCAGGCATAGACGATAATAAAATTCTTCGGAGTGCGTTCCCTAATGTGTAACCAAAACCCCTTTCAAATGGTGCTAAAATTATTTTAGAACGATTATCACTAATCGACTTAACCTCAATAACTTTAGGAGTCAAAAAACTACTATAATAATCTATCATTGTTACCTCTTACTTAGAATATAGTTCCACAACTAAATGAACTTTAAATTCTGGAGGGAGCTCATTTGGTTCTGGGCATCTCTTAAAAACACCTTGCATATTCTTAGCATTCAAAGTTAACCACTTACACTCAGCCCTTTGCTGTGCTAATTCCAATGCACTAATAATTCTAGCCTGTTTTTTACATTTTTCTCTGACTTTTATTTCATCTTCTGGCGTGACTAAATAAGATGGAATGTTAACAATCTTATCATTTACCACAATTGCTCTATGACTTACTAACTGTCTCGCTTCAGCTCTTGTAGATGCAAATCCTAAACGATAGACAACATTATCCAATCTTGATTCAAGTAATTTCAACAAATTATAACCTGTTGAACCCTTGCGACGATCAGCTTCCAGATAATAATTACGAAACTGCTTTTCTAATATTCCATAATAACGTTTGATGAGCTGCTTCATACGTAACTGTATGTTGTAATCCGTCAAGCGACCACGACGTTTACCAAATTGGCCAGGCGGAATATCTCTTTTACACTTAGAATCGAGTGACCTAATGCTGCTTTTATGAAGAAGGTCTACACCTTCTCGTCTCGATAATCTACACTTTGCTCCAATATATTTTGCCATTTGAATCTCACATTTTTATGGCTTACGTCTTTTTGGTGGACGGCAACCATTATGGGGAATAGGTGTTATGTCAAGGATACTATTGATTGCAAATCCCTGCGCATGTAGTGCGCGAATCGCTGACTCACGACCGGCACCGGGACCTTTTACCCACACCTCGATATTTTTCATACCAAATTCTTTTGCAATATTACTAACTTTCTCTACAGTAACTTGAGCAGCGAATGGAGTACTTTTTCGTGAACCTTTATAACCACTATTACCACAACTACCCCACGTTAAAACATTGCCATGTTTATCAGTTATAGTAATTATGGTATTGTTAAAAGAGGCATTAATGTGGGCTATGCCATCAGTTACACTGCGCTTTTTTTTTCGAGTACGTGCTGCTACCGCCATATTATTATCTTTTAATTGGTTTTCTCTTTCCTTTGCGTGTACGAGCATTTTTTTGGGTATTTTGCCCACGAACTGGTAAACCACGTCGATGACGCACGCCTCGATAACAATTCAGATCCATTAAGCGTTTGATATTCATCGATGTTTCACGACGTAAATCACCTTCTACAGGATATTTACTAACTTCTGCTCGCAATGCTTCGATTTCTTTCTCGGAAAGATCTTTAATTTTTGTTGCTAAATTAACCTTTGCATTCGAGCATATTTTCAACGCTCGACTCTTACCAATTCCATAAATAGCTGTTAATGCTATAACTGCATGTTTCTGTTCCGGAATATTTATACCAGCAATTCGTGCCATTCATTTACTCTCTTAGATCTACAAAAGCGTGTAAGAATACTGTTTAATTCAATAAAAATCAAGTAACTACCCCTGACGTTGTTTATGTCGAATATTTTTGCAGATTACACGGACAACACCTTTACGTCTTACGATCTTACAATGCTTACATATTTTTTTAACTGATGCTTGTACTTTCATATCTGCTCCAAAGACCCATTATCTAAAAATCGCTTTACCTTTTAGCTTGGTTTTTTTCATTATAGACTCATATTGGTGTGACATCAGATGCGCTTGAACTTGTGATATAAAATCCATTAGCACTACCACCACAATCAATAAGGAGGTACCGCCAAAATAAAATGGGACATTCATCTTAAAGATCAAAATCTGTGGCAATATACATATGAGCGTTATATAAATAGCACCTACAAAAGTAAGCCGAGTCATTACTGAATCTATATAATGAGCAGTATTCTCACCAGGACGAATTCCAGGAATAAATGCACCAGATCTTTTTAAGTTATCAGCTGTTTCTTTAGGATTGAATACTAATGCCGTATAAAAGAAACAGAAAAATATAATAGCAATACTATATAAAATCAAATATAAGGGTTGCCCCATACTTAGTGCGAAAGCAATTTCTCTTAGCCATCCCATCCCTTTACCAGTGCCAAACCAAGTTGCTAATGTCGTTGGTAATAATAAAATACTTGAAGCAAAAATAGGCGGAATAACTCCAGACATGTTTACCTTTAATGGCAAGTGACTACTTTGACCAGCATAAATTTTGCGTCCAATTTGGCGCCTTGCGTAATTTACTGTGATGCGTCGTTGTGCACTTTCCATGAACACTACAATACCAGTTACACCAATTATTACTGCGATTAATAACAGTAAGAAAATAACTTGCATTTGCCCCTGTCGTACTTGGCTCATAACTTGAGCAATTGCAGCTGGAAATCGAGATACAATACCAGCAAAAATGATCAATGAAATACCATTACCAACACCACGTTCAGTCATCTGTTCACCAAGCCACATTAAAAATAAAGTCCCTGTAGTTAAAGTAATTACAGACACGAAATAAAAGTTGAAACCAGGCATTAATACAATTCCAGAACTCGTTAACCACTTAGAAATTCCTAATGACTGAAATAACGCCAATACTACAGTCCCATAGCGAGTATACTGATTAATTTTGCGACGCCCGGATTCACCTTCTTTTTTCAACTCTTCTAACCGTGGCATAACTGCAGTAAGCATTTGAATTATTATTGACGCTGAAATATAAGGCATAACGCCCAACGCAAAAATTGTAAGCCGCCGCAATGCGCCTCCGGAAAACATATTAAATAAACCTAATATGCCACTTTTATGTGTATTAAATAAATCAGCTAAGCGATGCGGATCAAGTCCAGGTACCGGAACATGAGCACCGATACGAAAAATGATTATACCTATTAAAACAAACATCAAACGCCGTTTCAATTCAGTTAGACCACCACCACTTTTTAATGCATTAAACAATTTTGCCACCTCCCGATTCAATTGCTTTACGCGCACCAGCTGTTACCGATAAACCTTTCACAGTAACCGCTTTATCCAGCTTACCAGAAACAATAATCTTGGCTCTCTTGATACTAGCATTAATAACATTAGCATCTCTTAAAGCCTTTAGATCAATAATACCTGCATCAACTTTATTCAATTCACGAAGACGAACCTCCGCAGTCCTAGCACCAATTCGTGATTTAAACCCGAATTTCGGAATACGCCGTTGTAAAGGCATTTGACCGCCTTCAAAACCTATTTTATGTCGAAACCCAGCTCGTGACTCTTGACCTTTATGACCACGACCACAAGTTTTACCCTTTCCGCAGCCAATACCACGACCAACGCGTTTACTCGACCGTTTGGCTCCTGATGCAGGTTTAAGAGTGTTAAGTCGCATAATCAAATTTCCTCAACCCTCAATAAATAATTAACTTTACTTATCATTCCCCTGTTCTCCTGTGTATCTTCAACCTCAACAGTATGATGTAAGTGTTTCAACCCTAATCCTAACACGCAAGCTCGATGGCTCTTTAGTCTACCATATTGACTGCGTATTAGGGTCAATTTAAGACATTTTTTATTATTCATTGGCACCCCTGTTTTCACTGACAATATCTTTAATTTCCTTATCGCATTTCTCTGCAATGTTTTGTGGAGTTGCCATATTCAACAAACCTTTTACTGTAGCTTGTACAACATTAACAGGATTTCTTGAACCGATACACTTTGCTAAAATATCATGAATTCCCATAACCTCACATACAGCACGCATTCCACCACCCGCAATTAAACCGGTACCTTCCGACGCCGGTATCATAATGACTTTAGTAGCACCATGCCGTCCTATTATAGGATGTTGTATAGTGTGCCCTTTAAGCTCTATTCTGCGCATATTACGCCTTCCATTCTCCATTGCTTTTTGAATAGCTACAGTTACCTCACGGGCTTTGCCTTGTCCTACACCGATTCTACCCTCGCCATCACCAACTACTACCAATGCTGAAAAACCAAAAATACGACCACCTTTAACTACTTTAGCAGTACGTCTTACATTAACTAATTTTTCCTGTAAAGTATCAGTTGTTGCCGGTGCATCTAAATTATCTTTTTCATTCATTTGTGTCTTCTCACTCATCGAGCTATTCTCATAATAATCAGAATATCAACCCCCCTTCTCGAGCAGCTTCTGCCAATGCTTTGACACGCCCATGAAATTTATACCCCGAACGATCAAACGCTACTTCAGTAATGCCTAATTTAGTAGCTATTTCAGCAATACTTTTGCCCACTTGAGTCGCCGCTTTAATATTACCACCATATTCAACTTTACTCTTGATCTCTTTATTAACTGTAGAAGCAACGCCAAGGACTTTACCGTTAACATCGATCAATTGTGCATATATATGTTGAGGCGTGCGATGCACACATAAACGTATCTTCCTAAGTTGTTTTATTTTAGCACGGGATTTAACCGCACGACGCAATTTTGTCTGCCTTTTATCCATTATTTTTTCTTACCTACTTTTCGAACTACCTCTTCATCGCTATATCGCACACCTTTTCCTTTATAAGGTTCAGGTGGGCGGAAAGCCCTAATATCTGCAGCCACTTGCCCAACTAACCGTTTATTTACACCTTTAATTACAATCTCGGTTGGACTCGGTGTCTCAACAGTAATTGACTCAGGAATTTTATAACTTACCGGATGCGAAAACCCTAATGATAACATTAGTTTCTTGCCCTGAACCTGAGTACGATATCCCACACCAACCAAAATTAACTTCTTTTCAAATCCTTCTTTCAAGCCAATCACCATATTATTGATCAATGAACGAGTAGTTCCTGCAAAAACATTTGCACTCTCAACACCTTTAACAGGTGACACTTGAAGCATATTTTCTTTTTTAGTAATTTCCACTGCATCGTTAACTTGCTCTGTCAAAGTAGCCTTGTGACTTTTAATAGTAACTATTTTCCCATTTACAGTAACCTCGAGATCAGAAGGAATAACAATGGGATTTTTTGCTATTTTAGACATCGACAGTTCCTAGTTCACGAAACATAATATTTCACCACCAACCCCTAAAGCTCGAGCTTTACGATCACTCATTACTCCTCGTGGAGTAGAAACAATTGCAATTCCTAAACCATTTAAAACTTGTGGTAACTTATCTTTGCTCTTATATACTCGTAAACCCGGTCGGCTAATTCTTTCAATATTTTCTATAACTGGTTTATCCTGACGATATTTCAACTGCAAAGTTAACATATTTTTCTCATCAATTTGTTCGGTCTCATAATTCAAAATATAACCTTCATCTTTCAACACACTTGCAATGGCAATTTTTATTTTCGCAGCAGGCATCTGCACTTGCTTTTTAGCCATCGCATGTGCATTTCTAACACGCGTTAACATATCAGCTATCGGATCTTGCAAACTCATATAAACTCTCTCCTACCAACTAGCTTTCTTTGCACCCGGTACATATCCAAACATAAGCACTTTACGCAAACACAATCGGCACAAATTAAATTTTCGATACACTCCTCGCGGTCGGCCACATATAGTACAACGATTGCGACCTCGAATTGGACTTTCGTCACGTGGTCGCTTATTTAATTTCAGTACCGCCTGCATTCTTTCATCATAATCAACCGTCTGATCACTGATAATTTCTTTCAATGCTTCTCTAGCCACTCGTTTATTTTCAGAAAGTCTTTTCCGAACTTTCTCGCGAGCGATCATACGTTTTGTCGCCATTTATTTACCTCAACCTCGTAATGGAAAATTAAAAGCAGAAAGCAAGGCCTTTGCCTCATCATCTGTCTTAGCATTAGTTGTAATCGTAATATTTAAACCACGAATTTTATCAATTTTATCGTAATCAATCTCTGGAAATACAATCTGTTCAGTTAGTCCTAAACTATAATTACCACGACCATCAAAAGCTTCCGCACTAAAACCGCGAAAATCACGAACTCGCGGAATTGCAACCGAAATTAATCGATCTAAAAATTCATACATGCGTCCCTGACGTAATGTCACTTTGCAACCAATTGGCCAACCGGTACGAATCTTAAAACCAGCAATAGATTTTCTAGCTACTGTCGGCACCGCCTTTTGACCAGCTATTATGGTTAAATCTCCAATTGCGAAATTTAAAAACTTTTTATCTGTGGCAGCCTCACCAACACCCATGTTGAGGGTTATCTTACATATACGTGGCACTTGCATAACACTTTCGTATCCAAACTGTTTCATGAGTTTTGGTACCACAGTGTCTTGATAAAATTTTTTCAATCTTGCCATTTACTTTTATTCAAACCTCAACTAATTCATCATTATATTTAAAATAACGTACCTTGCGGCCATCCTCTAAAGTTTTAAATCCGACTTTACTGTATTTCTTAGTATCCTTACCTTTCTGTAGCGGTAATGCCAAAGCTACATTTGAAATATGTATTGGCGCTTCTTTTTCAACAACACCGCCAGGCTTTTGAGCTTGAGGGTTAGGTTTTTCGTGTTTCTTTATTAAATTGACCCCTTCAATTATCACTTTATTACTATCTTTCAGTACTCGCAAAACTTTACCGCTTACACCTTTACTCTTTCCGGTTAACACCGTAACCTTATCCCCTTTTTTAATTCTACACGCCATTACAACACCTCAAGTGCCAATGAAACAATTTTCATAAAATTAGTACGCAATTCACGAGTAACTGGACCAAAAATACGAGTCCCTATGGGCTGTAACTGGTTATTTAATAACACTACAGCATTATTATCAAAGCGTATTAAGGAACCATCTATACGCCGTAAGCCTTTTTTAGTCCGCACCACTAAAGCATTCAAAAGTTCGCCTTTCTTTACTTTCCCTTGAGGTATAGCGTCCTTCACGGTGACTTTGATTACATCACCGATATTAGCATATCTACGTCGTGAACCTCCTAATACTTTAACACACATAACTTTACGCGCCCCACTATTATCTGCAACCTCCAATACTGAATGGCCCTGAATCATACTTTTTTACCCTGCCGTATAACTTTTGCTAATCGCCAACTTTTGGTCTTCGAAATCGGCCTCGACTCAGCAATTATTACCGTATCACCAACTTGGCAAATATTATTCTCATCATGAGCATGAACTTTAGTAGATCGGGTAATGTATTTACCATACAAAGGATGTTTTATCTTACGATCGACCTTAACTACAATAGTTTTATCCATCTTGCTACTTATAACATTACCTTGTAATGTTCGTTTTACTTTAGCTTTTTCATTCATGACTTTCTCTGGCTTTTTCATTTAGTATAGTCTTAACACGTGCAATATTACGCTGTACAACTTTGAAATTGTGTGGACGCGGAGCTTCCCCCAAGCTTCTTTGCATACGTAAATTAAATTGTTCTCTTAATAGAGCATGTAACTCCTTTTGGAGTTCTTCAACACTTTTCGCTTTCAATTCACTATACTTCATTATACCATCTTCCTCGAAACGAATACCGTCTTAACTGGTAATTTAGCAGAAGCTAATGCGAAAGCTTCTCTTGCTAAAGCTTCTGAGATTCCCTCTATCTCGAATAGAATCCGTCCTGGTTGCACTAATGCAACCCAGAATTCAACACTACCTTTCCCCTTGCCCTGACGGACTTCTAAGGGCTTTTTAGTTATTGGCTTATCTGGGAAAATTCTAATCCACAATTTGCCTCCTCTTTTTACATGTCTACTAATAGCACGTCTTGCTGCCTCAATTTGCCGCGCGGTAACTCTTCCAGAAGCTATGGCTTTTAAACCAAACTCACCGAAGTTAACTTTTCCACCACGAATTGCTCGACCTCGATTACGCCCTTTAAACTGCTTACGAAATTTACTCTGTTTTGGTTGCAACATAACTTGTTCTCTACTTCACTTTATTTGCCATAGAACCAACGATTTTTTCTTTCTCTTGAGCAAACTTCTCGCCACGAAAGATCCAAACTTTAACTCCGATAATTCCGTAGGTAGTCTTTGCCTCTGCTAGTCCATAATCAATATCAGCACGTAAGGTGTGTAAGGGTATACGCCCTTCATGGTACCATTCACTACGTGCAATCTCAGCTCCTCCGAGTCGACCACCGACACACACTTTTACCCCAAGTGCTCCAGTACGTATAGCGTTTTGCACTGCTCTTTTCATGGCTTTTCGAAAAGCTATTCGACGCACCAATTGCTGAGCTATATTCTCTGCTACTAACTTTGCATTTAAATCCGGTTTTCTTACCTCTTCGATATTAAGATGTACCGGAACACCCATCATCAAACTTAACTCCTTACGCAATATATCAATGTCACCACCTTTTTTTCCTATAATTACACCAGGACGAGCAGCGTATATGGTAATTTTCGCGTTCTTTGCTGGTCTTTCTATTCTTATTCGGCTAATTGCTGCACTGGAAAGCTTTCCTTCTAAATATGATCTTACTTTAAGATCGGTATTTAAATAACTTCCATAATCTTTTGAACCTGCATACCAAACAGAATCTTCTTCACGAACAATTCCTAATCGAATTCCAATTGGATTAACCTTTTGCCCCATATTTAACCTCTTTTAACTATCCGATACCACAACAGTGATATGGCAAGTTCTTTTCAAAATACGATTTGCACGTCCTTTCGCTCGAGCCCGCCAACGCTTGTAAGTCGCCCCTTCATCTACAAAGGCTTCAGATACTTTCAACTCGTCAATATCTGCACCCTGATTATGTTCAGCATTACAAATAGCAGACTCTAATATTTTCTTTATTAACTTAGCTGCTTTTTTACCGCTAAAAGTTAACACATCAAGAGCTCTGTCAACTGGTAAACCACGTACTTGATCAATCACTAATCGGGCTTTCTGAGCAGAAATTCTGGCATATTTATGTTGCGCTTTCACCTCCATTATTACTCCTCTTTCTTAGCCTTTCGATCACCGGAATGAGCACGGAAAGTACGTGTCAACGCAAATTCTCCCAATTTATGACCAACCATATTCTCAGTAATAAAAATTGGTACATGATTTCTCCCATTATGTACTGCTATGGTCAAACCTACCATTTCTGGAATAATCATAGAACGACGTGACCAAGTTTTAATCGGTTTCTTACTTGCAGAAGCAACTGCTGCTTCCACCTTCTTCAAAAGATGATGATCAACAAATGGACCTTTTTTTACTGAACGTGGCACTTTTTATTCCTCACTTTTGTCTACGATCTCGAATAATCATTTTACTAAGTGGTCTACGACGAGTACGATATCCTTTAGTTGGAACTCCCTTTGGACTAACTGGATGTCGACCTCCCGAAGTTTTCCCTTCTCCTCCACCATGAGGATGATCTACTGGGTTCATCGCTACTCCACGTACCGTTGGACGCCTCCCGATCCTACGTGAAGCGCCAGCTTTACCTAAGGAGCGTAAATTATGCTCTGGATTAGATACTTCTCCAATACATGCACGACAAGTCTCTAGCACTTTACGTATCTCACCGGAACGCAAACGTAATGTAGCATAACCACTTTCGCGAGCTAACAATTGTATAGCTGATCCAGCACTACGACCTAATTGCGCTCCTTTACTAGGTTTTAATTCGACACAATTAACCGTAGTTCCCACCGGGATATTACGCAATGGTAAACAATTACCGATGTTTATCGGAGCCTTCTCTCCTGAAACAACTTCAGCACTTTCTTTTAAACCTCGAGGAGCTATTATGTAACGACGTTCACCATCGCTATATAAAACTAATGCGATATGAGCACTACGATTAGGATCGTATTCCAATCTCTCAACGTGACCTACAACATCATCTTTATCACGCCTGAAATCAATAATACGGTACTGTCTTTTATGTCCGCCTCCATGATGCCTAACCGTAATCCGTCCATTATTATTGCGACCACCTTTACGCTTCTTTACCGTTACCAAAGGTTCATATGGATCACCTTTATATAATTCTGGCTCAACTATTTTTATTACAAAGCGACTACCTGGCGTGATTGGTTTCGTTTTTACAACTGCCATAGCTATCTTCCTCTAACCTTTAACACCAAAATCGATGCTCTGTCCCTCTTGCAAAGTAACATAAGCTTTTTTCCAACCTTTACATCGTCCTTCAATTTGTCCAAATTTTCTAACTTTACTCTTAACATTCGAAATTCTCACTTTAGCAACATTCACATTAAATAACAATTCCACAGCTTTTTTAACCTCTGATTTAGTAGTATTGGCTATCACTTTAAACACATAGTGTCTATCCGCTCCTATCCTAGTAGATTTTTCGGAAACCACTGTGCCAAGCACTACTTGTAATAACCTCTCCTCACCGTTCATCCCAACATTCCCTCCAGCTGCTTAATTGCTGCAGAAGTAATTAATACTTTTGCAAATTTAAGCAAAGCAACCGGATTAACTCCGGGAACATCCACGACATTCACTTTGGGCAAATTACGTGTAGCTAAATAGAGATTTTTATCAATTGCGTCATTAATAACCAATACTTCGCCAAGTCCCATAGTAGCCAATTTTTTTAGCAATTCTCGCGTCTTAGGACTTGTTACCGAAAAGCTCTCTACTACAATCAATCTCCCTTGCCTAATTAGCTCTGAAAAAATAGACCGTAGTGCTGCTCGGTACATTTTTTTATTTAACTTCTGCACATAGCTTTTGGGCTTAGCAGCAAAAATTACTCCCCCAGAACGCCATAAAGGACTGCGAATCGTACCTGCTCGAGCTCGACCAGTACCTTTTTGCCGCCAGGGTTTGATTCCGCCACCACTTACTTCAGAACGACTTTTTTGAGCTTTAGATCCCTCACGTCCTGCTGCTAAATAAGCGGTTACTACCTGATGTACCAACGGCTCATTAAACTTACAACCAAACACAGTATCGGATAGTGAAATAGTTGCTACACTCTTAGCCTCGGTAGCTTCAGGAACGGTCAAATTAAGCTCCACTGTTTTCTCCTTTAGTCTTCACAGCGGACTCAACTATTACGTTGGCTCCACGCGCCCCTGGGACCGCACCTTTGATAAATAGTAAATTACGCTCTTTATCGATACGCACAATTTCCTGATTCTGTATCGTACATCGCACATCACCCATATGACCGGCCATTTTTTTACCTTTAAACACACGTCCTGGATCCTGGCATTGACCAATTGATCCTGGTGCCCGATGCGATAATGAATTACCATGTGTTGCATCTTGAGTACTAAAACTGTATCGCTTAACTACACCGGCAAAGCCTTTTCCCTTGCTAAATGAGGTCACATCTACTTTACTTCCTACATTAAAAATATCAACACCAAACTCGTTACCAACCGCAATATCAGCACCTTCATCATCGACAAGTCGAAATTCCCAAAGTCCTCGACCCGCGCTTACATTTGCTTTAGCAAAATGACCAATTAACGGTTTATTAAGTAATGAAGTTCTCCTACTGCCAGTGGTTACTTGCAATGCACGATAACCATCTTTCTCAGAAGTTTTGACCTGCACTACTCGATTAGGTGCTACATTTAGAACTGTCACTGGAATTGACTCTCCATTATCAGTGAAAATTCTAGTCATACCACATTTTTGTGTAACTAAACCAATACTCATGTTAACCTCTAATCTACGCTAATCTGCACATCTACTCCAGCTGCAAGATCAAGTCGCATCAAAGCATCGACCGTTTTATCTGTAGGTCGCAGAATATCCATTAATCTTTTGTGAGTACGAATTTCATATTGGTCACGAGCATCCTTATCTACGTGCGGAGAAATTAACACTGTGAAACGCTCTTTACGTGTAGGTAAAGGAATAGGGCCACGAATAACGGCACCGGTACGTTTTGCCGTAGTAACTATTTCGTGTGTAGCTTGATCAATCAAATTATGATCAAAGGCTTTCAAACGAATACGTATTCTCTGATTTTTTTTTACAGCTGTCATAGTAATTTCTCAAAGTATACTAAATTCCCACACTCGCGAAAATCACATTAAATTATTTTTTACTAATAATATTTTGTGCAACACTGGCAGGAACCTCATTATATTTTTCAAATTCCATTGTATAAGTTGCACGTCCCTGACTCATGGAACGTAAGTCTGTTGCATAACCAAACATTTCTGCCAAAGGCACCACAGCATCGATAATTTTACCTGCTGGGCCTTCATCCATTCCAGAAATAATTCCGCGACGTCGATTCAAATCACCAACTACGTCACCCATATACTCTTCAGGAGTCACCACTTCAACCTTCATAATCGGCTCAAGTAGTATCGGCTTGGCTTTAGCTGCACCTTCTTTAAAGGCTTGCGAAGCGGCAATTTTGAAGGCCATTTCACTAGAATCAACTTCGTGAAAAGAACCATCATAAAGAGTTACCTTTACATCCACCATTGGATAACCAGCTAAAACACCGTTCTCCATTTGCTCCTGAACTCCCTTATTAACTGCGGGAATAAACTCTTTAGGAATTACTCCGCCCACAATGGCATTTTCAAAAATGTAACCTTCTCCAAGTGTTAACGGCTCAAGACGTATCCAAACATGACCATACTGACCACGTCCACCAGACTGACGAATATATTTACCTTCCTGTTCGACGCTCTTACCAATGGTTTCTCGATAAGCCACTTGTGGTTTACCAATATTTGCTTCGACATTAAATTCACGTAACATTCGATCGACGATCACATCTAAATGTAATTCGCCCATTCCAGAAATAATAGTCTGCCCAGATTCTTCATCACTACCAACTCTAAACGATGGATCTTCTTGAGCCAGTTTGCCTAAAGCGATACTCATTTTTTCTTGATCGGCTTTGGTTTTCGGCTCGACTGCTACAGAAATTACCGGTTCAGGAAATTCCATACGCTCTAAAATAATACGATTATTCAAATCACAAAGTGTATCACCCGTAGTAACACCTTTTAATCCCACTGCAGCAGCAATATCACCAGCATGCACTTCTTTTACCTCTTCACGAAAATTAGCATGCATTAACAAAATACGGCCGATGCGCTCTTTCTTATACTTTATTGGGTTGTAAACCGAATCACCAGAGTGCAGTACTCCTGAATATACACGGAAATAAGTTAATGTCCCCACGTAAGGATCTGTTGCAATTTTAAATGCCAAAGCTGCAAATGGTTCATTATCGGATGATTTTCTCGACGCCTCTTGACCACTATCATTGCTGCCTTTCACATCTGCCACTTCATTTGGAGCCGGTAAATAATCTATTATTGCATCCAATAATGCCTGGACACCTTTATTTTTAAAAGCAGATCCACATAAAACTGGCACGATTTCATAATTTAAAGTACGAATCCGTAAACCGTGTTTTATTTCTTGCTCGGAAATCTCCCCATTACTTAGATATTTCTCCATCAAATCATCAGAAGCTTCAACAGCTGCTTCGACCACTTTCTCCCGCCACTCTTTACAGGTATTCAACATATTCTGTGGAATCTCGCGAGCCTCGTAAGTCATTCCTTTATCAGCTTCATTCCAATAAATAGCTTTCATCCTAATTAGATCTACTACTCCTTGGAAATTTTCCTCAGCACCTATAGGTAATTGGATTGCAACTGGATTAGCTCCAAATTTAGACCTGATTTGTTCAACTACTCTAAAAAAGTTTGCCCCAATACGATCCATCTTATTAACAAAACAGATACGTGGTACTTTATATTTATTAGCCTGACGCCACACAGTTTCAGTTTGTGGCTCTACTCCTCCGACTGAACACAGAACTGCTATCGCACCATCCAATACTCTTAAAGAACGTTCAACTTCGATGGTAAAATCTACATGTCCCGGTGTATCAATAATATTGATACGATGTTGATCACGCTGCAGATCCATACCGCGCCAGTAACAAGTTGTAGCTGCCGAAGTAATAGTAATTCCACGCTCTTGTTCCTGTGCCATCCAATCCATGACAGCGGCACCGTCATGTACTTCACCGAGTTTATGAGTCCTACCGGTATAGTATAAAATTCTTTCAGTGGTCGTAGTTTTACCTGCATCTATATGTGCCATGATGCCTATGTTTCGATAATTCTGCAGAGGAGTTGTCCGCGCCGTTGCCATAATTACCACCTAAAATGAGCAAATGCTTGATTGGCTTTAGCCATACTATGAACTATTTCTCGTTGTTTAATTGCTCCACCTTTACCGCTTATTGCATCCAAAATCTCACCTGCTAAGCGTAATGCCATGCTTTTTTCGCCACGCTTAGCAGCGAATTTTATTAACCAACGCATTGCTAAAGTTGTGCCACGTTCAGAGCGCACCTCCATAGGAATTTGATAATTCGCACCACCAACTCGACGCGGTCTAACTTCAACAATAGGTCGAACCGCGTTCAAAGCCTTATCAAACAGATCCAAAGCAACTTTTCTTAAACCTTCATTATTTCTAATACTAATCCCTTCAGCACCTGTTTCTTTAACGCCTTTACTCGTTGCAACTTTTTCTAACGCACCATAAACAATTTTCTCAGCAACCGATTTTTTGCCATTACGAGTTACCACGTTAATAAATTTGGCAATCATTTCACTTCCAAATAAAGGATCAGGAAGAATAATTCTTTTAGCAGCTGCTTTTCTTCTAGCCATATTACATAATCCCAGTATTATTTCTTAGGTCTCTTAGCACCGTATTTCGAACGGCCACGATTTCTATTTGCTACACCTGATGTATCTAAACTCCCACGTACAATATGATAGCGAACTCCTGGCAAATCTTTTACTCGCCCGCCGCGAATAGTAACTACCGAGTGTTCTTGTAAATTGTGTCCTTCACCGCCGATATAAGCAGTTACTTCCATACCATTTGTTAAGCGTACTCTGGCAACTTTACGTAACGCCGAATTTGGTTTTCTGGGCGTAGTGGTATAGACGCGTGTGCACACTCCGCGCTTCTGCGGACAACTCTGCAATGCAGGCACGCTACTTTTTCCCTTTTTACTTACACGAGATTTCCGTACCAACTGATTAGTTGTTGCCATATTCTACCTCAAAAAAACACTATGAAACTCCACAAGTCCACGCCTGTGTATCTTATTACTATGCTTCATGTGGCGTGAAACCCGCCGAAGCCACCCTCTTTCACAAGGTCACGGAGTGACTATACTTCTTCACATTTATCCATGGGCTTACGTCTATGGTTACTGCAAAGGCGAACAAATATTCCGCGACAAATAGTAGGATGCGGGATTGTAAAAGCCTTCCAGCCCTATGTCAAGGAGTTTTAAGTCTAGCACAAATCCAAAGAAAATTTTATGGTAATATATCTTTAAGTTCTGTTATTTAAGGAAGTTTACTACAACTGCAAGATATCCATGCCCTAGATCCCGCGGTCAACCGCGGGACGAAGATAAAATACGCTTAAGATACGCTTATACGCGAAGCGAGAATTCACGAAAGTATTAGCAACAAAAAAGGGGCAAACTTGCCCCTTTTCTTGAGATTAATTCAAACTAATTAAACAAATAAGATAATTTAACTGTAAACAATCCTGTGCTTGGCTTAACTTTGGTCACCAATTTTTCTTTGTATTCTTTTTGTGGTTGTTGATCATCGCCGTTAAGTACATTTTTACTAAATGAAGAATAAAAAGTATAAGTATACTGTGCTCGTAATGAAACATGAGCGGTCAAACCTGTTTCTATACCCACCCCTGGCATGTATCCCAGCTTCCACTTACTAAAATCATGTGCAACGTGTCTATCTATTGCCATATCAATATACTGATAACCAAATCCACTTTTTACTTTGAATTGAGCGTAATCCAAGCCAAAAAGAGCATAAACCATAGTTTTTGGATTAACTAAATATCCACCACGTATATCTCCACCAAAAGAATAAGGATTTTTTACTTCCGTATACATGCTCATTATTTTTTGTCCATCTCCTGTGGGATTGGTGTAACTATAACTTGAACCCTTCAACGTTGGACTCAAATAATTTCCAAACATTTCACCGCCAAGATAATAAGATGGAGACGATTCAAAAGTTTTTCCGTAACCAACAAATACATTACCGTTAAACCCACATTTACCCATATCAAAATTATGGGATTTATCAAAATTGTAGTGAGTTGTTTCTTCTACAGTAACTTCACCACTACCCTCTTCATTTGCATCCACATGAGCATGAACTATACCAGCACCGATCCCTAAATAAGGGCCATTGAAGTATGGTCCCTCTGCAGGTGCGGCTGGAGCATAAAAACCACTTGCCAAAACTACCGTAGTTATACCTAAAGAAAAGGCAACAACTACAGTTGACAGACCATATTTAAGATATCTATTCATGATATATCTCCTTAAAAATTAATCTAAAAAACTGTGAATATTAACGGGACATACATAACATTTATCCTTTTTGTCAGTTAAACAAATAAGATAATTTAACGGTAAACAATCCTCTGCTCGGCTTGACTTTGGTCGTTAAACTTGCTTTATAGGGATCCGGTCCAGGTTCCGGAGGTTCATCAGTAAGTGAAGTACTGTAACTAAGTAAAGAATAATATGTATAAGTATACTGCGCCCGTAATGAAATGTTATCGATTAAACCTATCTCTATACCAACTCCAGGCATATAACCCAATTTCCATTTACTAAAATCATGAGCAAAATATCCGCTTGTTATTGGCTGAACAAAAGTTTGATAAGTAAATTCACTTTTCACATCAAATCGGGCATAATCTAAGCCAAAAAGAATATAAACCATAGTCCTGGGCGAAACCAGATATCCAGCACGTATATCTCCACCAAAAGAACGAGGATTCTCTACCTTTATATCTATATTCGTTGCATATACAGGGCTACTCTCAGTATTCAGACTATAGCTTGAACCATTCAGAGTTGATCTAAAGTAATTTCCAAATATTTCACCACCAATGTAATAAGATGAAGAAGATTCAAAAGTCTTCCCGTAACCAGCGAATATATCACCATTAAAACCAAATTTACTCATATCAAAATTTTGGGATTTATTAAGATGATGCGGATAACCGTTATGCAGAATAACTAAAGGATATAAATAAACATTACCCTCTGCATTCACATTAGCATGGGGGCTAACCATACCAACACCAATCCCTACATAAGACCCAGTGAAATACGGTGCTTGAGGAGGAGCAGGTGGCATGGTATAAAAACCATTTGCTGCTACAACTGCTTTAGTAATTCCTAAGAAAAAGACGGCAATTACTAAAGAGCGTCCGATAAAATGTCTATTCATAATGTATCCCCTAGTCATTTCTAAATCTTCGTTAATCTTACAAATGTTTATCTTCCTAGTCAAAGCCCCTTAAGGTTAAGGGGACATACATAACATTTATCCTTTTTCAAATTAAAAACAATCAAAAACATATCTTAACAAAAAGGATAAATGTTATGTATGTCCCCTATACTATACCGTCTTAATTTTCGCAAAACGTCGTTTACCAACTTGAAATACATGCTCCTCATTACAAGATATTTTTATATTATCTGCTATTTTGTTACCGTCTATCTTAACTGCTCCTTGTCTGATCAAGCGAATTGCTTCTGAAGTGCTACTAACCAATCCAGCTTGTTTTAATAAATTTGCTACTGGTAATTCACCACTCACTTTTATTTCTGGAATATCTTCTGGAATAGCGCCGTGTTTGAATCTAGCTATAAAATTTTTTTCAGCTTGTTGAGCTGCTTCTTGATCATGAAATCTAGTAACAATTTCCTCAGCTAACTGCATTTTTACATCACGCGGATTTAGTCCTTTAGAAACTTGATCGCGTAATTTATCAACCTCAGCTGTTGACTTAAAACTTAACAATTCATAATAACGCCACATCAGATCATCTGATATTGACATTATTTTTCCAAACATTTCATCAGCTGGTTCTTTAATACCTATAGCATTATTGTACGTTTTCGACATTTTCTGAACACCATCAAGACCTTCTAACAAAGGCATAGTTATCGTAACTTGGGGCCTTTGACCAAAATGTCTCTGTAGGTCTCTGCCCATAAGCAGATTGAACTTTTGATCAACACCTCCTAACTCCACATCCGCTTCAATCGCCACTGAATCATAACCCTGAATTAAGGGGTACAAAAATTCATGAATAGAAATAGGTATGTTAGCATTAAACCTTTTTTTAAAATCTTCCCGTTCTAGCATCCGTGCTACAGTATAAGTTCCCGCTAATTTAATCACCTTTGCAGCCCTCATAGCATCCATCCATCCAGAATTGAACATGATTTTAGTTTTAACAGAATCTAAGATCTTGAAAACCTGTTCTTTATAGGTTTTAGCATTTTCCATTATTTCTTGCCTCGTTAGCGGAGGACGAGTTGCATTTCTTCCTGAAGGATCACCAATCATACCAGTAAAATCACCAATTAAAAATATCACCTCATGTCCCAGATCTTGAAATTGACGCATCTTGTTAATCAAGACTGTATGTCCCAAATGTAAGTCCGGAGCCGTCGGATCAAATCCAACTTTAACCCGTAAAGGGTTACCAATAGATAATTTTTCTTTCAATTCTGACTCGGAGATAACCTCTTCGGTACCACGCTTGATTATTTGTAAAGATTCTTCTATATCTTGCATAATTTTCGCCTATAATTATATAACGATTATATAATATTTTTCCTTTTACTGTCATTCTCGTGAAAGCAAGAATGAATTAGAATTTGTTCTGCTTCGCTAAAGCTACACAGAATATTGCTTTGCTACGTAGAATTTGACATAAGATAAAGGTGATTGCACAATATGAGTATTACTTTGGGACGTCGCCAAGTGGTAAGGCACGGGGTTTTGATCCCCGCATTCCCAGGTTCGAATCCTGGCGTCCCAGCCAATTATAACTTTAAAAAGAGAATTGAAAGTGCCAAATATTAAGTTGTTTTCGGGGAATTCAAATCCGCAATTAGCAAAAGATGTAGCACAACATCTTAATATGCCACTTGGTAAAGCGGTTGTGGGACACTTCAGCGACGGCGAAACCATGATAGAAATATTAGATAACGTTCGCGGTAAAGAGGCATTTATCATTCAGTCTACATGCGCCCCAGCTAATGATAATCTCATGGAATTACTAGTAATGGCTGATGCTCTACGCCGTGCTTCGGCTGATACTATTGCTGCTGTTATGCCATACTTTGGTTACGCTCGTCAGGACAGAAGAGTACGATCCGCCCGAGTTCCTATAACAGCTAAAGTTGTTGCTGATACTATGGCAACGGTAGGTATTTCACGTTTGGTCACAGTTGATTTACATGCCGATCAGATTCAAGGATTTTTTTACATGCCGGTAGACAATATCTATGGTACGCCTGTAATGTATGACGACATTAATCGTAAAAAATTCAAAAATTTAACTATTGTATCTCCAGATGTTGGTGGCGTTGTAAGAGCACGTGCTGTGGCTAAACACTTTAATGCTGAACTTGCAATTATTGATAAACGCCGTCCGCAACGTAATCAAGTTGAAGTGATGAATATCATCGGTAACGTAGACAAAAGAGACTGTATCATAGTTGATGACATGGTTGATACCGCAGGAACATTATGTCAAGCGGCACAAGTACTTAAAAACAATGGTGCTAATTTAGTATCCGCGTACTGTGTTCATCCCATATTATCGGGTAACGCTATTGAAAATATAACGAATTCGGTTTTAGACGAAGTTGTAGTTACAAACACTATTCCACTTAATAAGGAAGCAAAACAATGTAAAAAAATTCGCTCTTTAAGTTTAAGTAAATTAATAGCCGAAACTATTTTAAGGGTAAGCAACAAATTGTCTGTTAGCTCAATGTTTGAAGAATAATATACTAATTAACCGTGAGGTAAATATAAATGACAAATAATTTGCAACTATCTGCTGAAATTCGAAACGATACCGGGAAAGGTAGAAGCCGTCGTTTTCGTCTTGAGAACAAAGTACCTGCAGTAATTTACGGAACGGACAAAAAACCTGAAGCTCTAATTTTAAAACATAATGAAGTAACTAATGCTTTAGAGAAGGAAGAGTTTTTCACTCAGATTATTACTTTAAATGTAGGCGGTGAATCAGAACAGGTAGTTTTAAAAGACTTACAACGTCACCCTTATAAAGCAACTCAGATCATGCATCTGGATTTTATGCGCATCAAAGCCAGCGAGAAAATTACCATGCGAATACCACTACATTTTGTCGGAGAAGAAGTAGCTCCTGGAGTAAAACAGGGTGGAATTATTACCCATTCTATTTCGGAAGTTGATATCAAATGTTTACCTTCCGATTTACCAAAATATATCGATGTTGATATGTCTAATATGGAATTAAATGCTATTGTCCACCTGTCAGATTTGAAGTTACCGAAAGGAGTAGAGTTAACCGGGCTGAATGATGAGGAACACGATTTGCCTGTTGCGACATTGCAAATGGCGCGTATAGTAGAAGAAGTTGTAGAAGAAAAAGTAGTTCCGGAAGAGGAAGTAGAAGCAGAAGCGAAAGAAGTAAAAGGTAAAGAAGCTGAAGCCAAGGAATAAAAATTTTGGTTCAACCTATAGAGCTAATAGTCGGCCTTGGTAATCCAGATCGAGAATATGAACAAACTCGGCATAATGTTGGATTCTGGTTTGTAAAAGCTTTAGCAGAACAATACAGTGTAACATTCCGCAACGAAGCAAAATTCAAAGGTTTAACCTGCCAAACTAATATTAATGATTACAACTGCCGAATGTTACTTCCACTTACATATATGAATCTCTGTGGTGAAGCTGTCAAAGCTATGGCTGATTTTTACAACATTACTCCTGAAACTATTCTGGTTGTGCATGACGATTTAGATTTTACTCCAGGTATTATCCGTTTAAAAAAAGCTGGCGGGCACGGCGGCCACAATGGTTTACGTAGCATTATTAATCATTTACATAGTAACGAGTTCTATCGTCTACGTATCGGCATTGGCCATCCGAGAGATAAGAATGCGGTAGTTGAATATGTGCTAAAACGGCCTTCACGAAGTGAAAAGCAATTAATTGAGAAGGCTATTAATAATGGTATACAAGTTATTCAGGAAATCGTGACGGGAAATATAGAAAAGGCTATGACGATATTACATTCGTAGCTATGTATTGATGCATTCCTGCGAAGAGGAATCATGTAGGGAACAGACATGCCTGTTCCCTACGCCGTGATCCCCACTTTCGCAAAAAACAAAGAACGAGTAAAAACAATGGGATTTAAATGTGGAATAATTGGTTTACCAAATGTCGGTAAATCGACATTATTTAATGCCTTAACAAGAAGTGCAGTTGCTGCTGCTAACTATCCATTTTGCACTATTGAGCCTAATGTCGGTATTGTGCCAGTGCCTGATCCGCGATTACAGGTGATAGCAAAGATCGTAAATCCGAAACAAATTATTGCAGCGACTATGCAATTTGTCGATATTGCCGGTCTAGTTGCAGGCGCATCAAAAGGGCAGGGATTAGGTAATCGATTTCTTGCCCATATTCGTGAAGTCGATGCTATTGCTCACGTAGTACGATGCTTTGAGAGTGAAGACGTAGTTCATGTTGCAGGCCGCGTTAATCCACAACGAGATATTGAAACTGTTAACACCGAACTCATACTCGCTGATCTAGAAACTGTAGAAAAAGCATTAAATAAACTTGAAAGGCAAATAAAAACCGGTGATAAGGAAATTTTAGCTAATAAAAATCTGCTGGAAAAAATCAAAGACCATCTGAACAACGGTAATCCGGCACGCACATTTGTTAGCGAAGACAATAAAAATGTTTTATATCACTTACACTTACTTACTGCGAAACCGGTTTTATATATTGCCAACGTTAATGAAAATGGTTTTATAAATAATCCGTATTTACAACAGATATGTAGGGAACAGGCATGCCTGTTCCCTACGGTGATACCGATATGTGCTGCAATAGAGGCAGAAATTGCGGAATTAGAAGATCACGAGAAACAGGAATTCTTGACTAATTTAGGCTTGCAAGAACCTGGATTAAATCGGGTTATTCGCGCCGGATACGAATTATTAGATCTACAAACCTTCTTTACAGCTGGCCCTAAAGAAGTTCGTGCCTGGACATTTCCTAAAGGTGCATCAGCTAAACAAGCTGCAGGTACTATTCACAGCGATTTCGAAAAGGGTTTCATACGTGCCGAAGTAATGGCTTACGAAGATTTCGTAAAATATAACGGCGAACAAGGTTGCAAAGATGCAGGTAAATTACGTTTGGAAGGAAAGGATTATTTAATGCGAGATGGAGATATTGTTCACATCAGATTTAATGTCACGTGATTTTGCAGGCAACAGGCATGCCTGTTCCTTAGGCAAAAAAATAGGGAACAGTTGCCTGTTCCCTATATTCTGTTGGATTGGGATTCTTAGAAAAAGAATTTATAGCACAAGTCGAGAGCAAAGAGATCGTGGTAAAGTATATTTTTACCTTCATCGTTTTTGTCATGTATTCTGCCATTATAACGAGTCCATGATAAACCAGTTGCGATATTGTGTGTAATATCATAGGTAGCACCTACACCATATACCACATTAACTGCACTTCCACCTTGCTTTGCAACTTCAACATCATTTGTTGTTTTTAACTCGCTGTTTAAATAACCTATACCTGCTTTTGCATAAACACCAAGGTTATTTACTCCTGGAACTGGAGCTTTGATCTTACCAACCAAATCCAAAGCCCATGGAAAACCACTGGATTTTGCTTCTTCCTCTCCACCCACTAATACTTTCGGTTTAGTAAACCAGTTAGTAAAACCTAATTCAGCAGCGAAATTAGGATGGAAATCATAACCAACATAAATTCTGCCGGCAAAACCACTACTATTTTCGACTTTTGTATCATACGTATTAGATTCCATAGCATCCCAATTCGTCAATCCATAACCAGGTTGAATACCAACATATACGCTCGGATTAAAAGCCGGCGCAAGCGGTGCTGCTGGAGCATAAGCCATGCCACTGGCAAAAACCAAAGGGCTTAAGCCTAATGCGACAACACCAATAAGTAATTTCTTCATAATAAATACCTCTTTTTTTAAACGTTTAAAAAAAATACCCTTGAACAGAAGATTGTTGCACATCCAAGCGCAAAGCAAAGTCTACACACAAAAAAACAAAATGCAAGCTTTTTGCAAATATTTTTTTAATTTCGTAATAATCTCATTTGTGTCAACAATTCTCATTACTGCTGTTGTCATCATTTATTAACAGGGAGTTGACCGTCTCTAAAATTCTCAGATAGTTCTATAACTGATTTGGGATCCGTGAAGGTGATAATTAATAACAATGGATTCCTGCCTTGGTGTGAATGACAAAAATAACTAAATATAAAAACATTGGATTCATAGAAATGTCCTTAACTCGACAGGCAACTTAATTGCTTGTTATAACAGCTAATTGATTATACTAGGTTATAAATCCATAAGAAAACGTAGGAAAACTTCGTTGATTTAAGCCATAGTTGGGGATTTAAGTCCCCAACTATAATTAAACCCAGATTATTATTTTATGTAAAATTAAAGTAGTAAGTCAGAAGTGCAGTGAGTCGGCTCCTTGCTACTTCATACTTTGTTCCCTGGTCTTTTAAAGTTGGATATAGAAAATAAGCGTATTGTATTCTGGCTGACAAATTATGATTTATCATTGATTCAAATCCTATGCCCGGCATAAATCCAACCACATTTTTGGTTGCTTGAGGCGTTTCAATATATACATTTGGATCAGCCCAATTAGTTTTAGTTGTACGTAATTTAAATTGTGTAAAATCAGCACCCATTAAAACATATACCAACGATTTAGGTGAAAATAGATAACCTCCTCTTAATGCTGCACCTAGATTATAATCAGACTCTATTTTTGACCCGCTTATATGAATATTTCCACCATCTAATTTCACTTCTGATTTTACAGGAGAATAATCAGCAAATAATTCACCCCCCATGTACCACTTTTGATAACCAATACCATACCCTCCGACTCCAGTTATACCAGGATAAAAGGAACTTATCCCTTTGTACAGTCTCTCAACGTCTGGGGCGACTTGTTTTGTTTCACCAGTAACCGCTGTTAACTCAGGTCCTAACCCGAGATAAAAACGGTTCAAAAATTCACCTGGATTACTAGATAAAGGAAGCATTGTGTTTTGTGTACCCTGAGGATTAAAATGATATACCGCAGCTAGATTAAAAGTACTTCGATTCAAATCATATTTTGTCTTCGCATGTATTATGGTCTCTAAATCTTTTCTTAATCCCGTATACGTATCAGAAAAACTTTGATGGAGTGAGTAAGTATACTGCCCTCTTAATGCCCAATTTTTAGTAAGCATAGTTTCCATTCCAATACCCGGAATAAAACCTATCACATGTTTAGTTAAACTAGGTGAAACACCTATCAGTCTATTTGCAGTCATAGTACTATCGATAGATTTAACTTTGAAGCTGGTATAATCACCACCCACTAAAGCGTAGATCATTGATTTTTGAGATAATAAGTACCCAATTCTTAATGCTGCACCCAAAGTATAATCAGATTTTACCTGTGTCGCGTACCAGTGTCGACCGTCTGTGAAATTCCATTCGGCTCCAAAAGTTTTCACGGGTGAATAGTTAGCAAATAATTCACCACCTAAGTAATAATTTTGATAAAAAGTTATACCATAACCACCGAAGCCACTAACTCCAAATTTATAATCACTAAGAGGTAACTCTTCAGTTCCTGGATACCCAAATACTGTATATTTAAGTGGCGAACTATCAAAATCCGTTTTTGCCTTCCCAGTGGTTGCGACTAAACTGGGGCCAATACCCAAATAAAATCCGTCAAAGACAGATTTCCCAACAGGTGCAGCGGCATACGTTGGGGCGACATAAACTCCACTCGCAAAAGCTAGAGGAGATAAGCACAATACCACAACACCTACTAACAATTTTTTCATAATAAGACTCCTTTTTTTCAAACGTTTAAAAAAAATACCCTGTTTATTACAACGCACATTATACTCCTAAAAAAACATAATTCAAGCTTTTTTTGCAATCTTTCTCGTATTCAAATACGAAAGGCACGAGTAACTATATTTAAATCCTCAATATTTCGTAATACATGATTCAAATGGTCACGATTACGAACAAAGAGTTTTAAAGTAACCAAGTAGTATTCTCCGGTGCGTTTATTGATGGCAATATCTTCGATACTGGCTTCAGCATCGGAAATAGCTTTTGTTAAAGCAGCAAAAGAACCTCGTTTACTAGTTATCTCCACATTAATTAATACCTGAAATTCGCCTTTTACATTATCCGCCCAGCGCACTAAAACACATTTTTCTGGTTGCTGACGTAATCTTGTTATATTTTTACAATTATCTGCATGAATGACTAAACCATGTCCTGCGCTGAAACAACCTGCAATAGAATCTCCTGGTATTGGAGAACAGCAGCTGGCGAAGCTTACTGCCATACCTTCGCTGCCTTTAATATATAAGGGTTTTTCTTTTTGTTCGATAATTTTATATTTGCGTTTACTAGCACTAGCTAGTTGATGTGCTACAAATATAGCAACTCTGTTACCTAAACCAATATCTTCATAAAGAGCATCGAGGTTTTCTAGTTTAGCATCACGTAATATAATGCTCATAGTGCGATGCGAAATTTTCTTCAATGAAAGAGACAAACTAACTAGGGCCTTGTCTAATAATTCTTTACCTAAGGCAATAGATTCACTACGTTGCTGATTTTTTAGAAAACTACGAATTCCACTACGAGCTTTACCAGTCTTTACGTAGTTTAACCAAAGTGGATTGGGTCTAGTTCCAAGAGCAGTGATGATTTCTACTGCCTGTCCACTCACTAGCTCTGTAAATAAAGGAGCGAATTTATGATCTATTTTTGCAGAAACACATGAGTTACCAACATCGGTGTGAATAGCGTAAGCAAAATCTATTCCATTAGAACCACGTGGTAATTCAATAATTTTGCCCTTCGGAGTAAACACATAAATCTGCTCAGGAAATAGATCAATTCTCACATTTTCAATGAATTCCAAAGAGCTACCAGTCTTCTGTTGCATCTCCAGTAAACTATTTATCCACTGCTGAGCACGAATATGGGCTTCATCAAGTTTTTCTGTAGTCTTGTATAACCAATGAGCTGCAATACCTTTGCTGGCAGTTCGATCCATTTCCTCTGTTCTAATCTGTATTTCTATAGGCACACCGTGTGGACCAAATAAAGTTGTATGTAAAGATTGATAGCCGTTGATTTTCGGTATTGAGATATAGTCTTTGAATTTTCCTGGTATGGGTTTATATAAACCATGTATTATTCCTAAAGCTCTATAACACGAATCTACTGAATCAACAATGATGCGAAACGCATAAACATCCATAATTTCTGATAAGGAAAGATGTTTACTTTGCATTTTTTTGTAGATACTGTATATATATTTTTCTCGACCTGAAATCTCAACTTTGGGTAATCTTGAGCGAGCAAACCGTTTCTTTATTTCTTTTTCAATTACATGCATGATTTCTTTACGATTACCTCGGGCTTTTTTTACCGCTTCCGATAATATCCGGTGCCGCCTTGGATATAATGCTGCGAAGCTTAAACTTTCTAATTCAACAAAAAGATCGTGAATACCTAATCGATGAGCGATAGGAGCATAAATATCTATAGTTTCTTTAGCTATACGTCGACGTTTATAATCTGGTAATGAATTTATGGTGCGCATGTTATGTAGACGATCTGCTAATTTAACTAATATCACACGAATATCCCGTGACATCGCTAATATCATTTTACGGAAGTTTTCAGCCTGTGCCTCTGCTGCGGTTGAAAATTGTATTTGACTCAATTTAGTAACACCATCTACTAACTCTGCTACAGGTTTTTTGAATTCCCTACTAACCGTTTCTTTACTAACCGACGTATCTTCAATAACATCATGCAAAAGAGCCGCTATAATGCTTTCAGAATCCATATGCATATCAGCTAAAATATCGGCAACAGCAAGGGGGTGAAGTATAAAAGGTTCTCCACTATCGCGTTTTTGTCCAGCGTGCGCTTGATAAGCGATTAAATAGGCTTTATAAACTTGTGAAATCTGCTTTCGGTTAAGGTAACTAAGTTTCTTTTGTAACTTCTTAAATAACAGCACTTAATTTTCTTCTTTTAAAATATTCATATTGATATGACCATCAGCGATCTCACGTAGAGCAATTAGTGTAGACTTGTCATTTTCCAATTGAACTAAAGGCTCTTTCGCTTCCATTGATAATTGCCGTGCTCGTTTTGTGGCTACAAGAACCAAATCAAAACGATTATCAATTTTAGTCAAACAATCTTCAACTGTTATTCGTGCCATAATTTACTTCCTCATATTTGTTACATCAACTTTTTTAACAGTTCACAATACTTTTCAAGTTGAACATCTTTACGTAACTGCTGTGATCGAATAATTGAACGCAAATCAGCTAAAGCATCTTCAAATTTATCATTTACAACTATATAATCAAAATCTTTACAATGAGAAATTTCTTCGCTAGCAGCGGACAAACGCCTATCAATAATTGTAGCATTATCTTGCTTTCTTGTCTCTAAACGGCTTCGTAATTCTTGCAGAGAAGGTGGCAGAATAAAAATACTAATACTATTCGGTAATAATTTTTTGACGTGTTGCGCACCTTGCCAATCTATTTCCAAAATCACATCAATCCCTTTATTTATATGATTCTTTACCCAGTTACGCGAAGTCCCATAATAATCACCGAATACTTTCGCATATTCTAAAAATTCCCCTCCTGAGATCATATGCTTAAATTCCTCCTTACCTACAAAGAAATAATTCTCACCGTTGCATTCGCCTGAACGTTTTTCTCTTGTAGTATAAGAAACAGAAGCAACTATATTATCAAAAAATTCAACTAATTTCTTTACCAAACTGGTTTTTCCAGTGCCAGAAGCTGCTGCAATAATATATATAGTACCAATGTTTTTCATATTTATATTATATTATCTATATTGGGGACATACATAACATTTATCCTTTTTCTTGCAAAAACGTTTTCTAAAGATTTCTCTAACTTTCCAAATTTAGAAAAGGATAAATGTTATGTATGTCCCCTCCTACGTAATTCTTTGATAGTGCGGATCTGAGCTGCAGCTTTGGCCAACTCATGGAGAGCGGTTATATAATCTACTTTAGATTTTTTGTCCGCCAGTAACTTCAATGCGCGTTCCTTTGCTTCTTTTGCTGCAGCTTCGTCTAGATTTTCCGCACGAACTACAGTATCTGCAAGTATAGTAATACAATCAGGCTGAACTTCGAGCATTCCTCCAGAAATATAATAAATCTCTTTCTTGCCACCTTGCAAAGTGATACGCACTTGACCTGGTTTTATTGCTGACAATAATTGCACATGCCCTGGCAAAATACCCAATTCACCAAGCTCACCAGTAACTGAAACCATTTCCACAAGTCCAGAAAAAATCTGCATTTCTGGACTAACAATATCTAAATGAACGGTTATTGCTGCCATAAAAATATAACTACAAAGTTTTAGCTTTTTCTATCACTTCGTCGATAGAACCTACCATATAAAAAGCTTGTTCCGGCAAATCATCATGTTTACCCTGTAAAATTTCTTTAAATCCTCGAATAGTATCCTTTAAGGGTACATACTTTCCTGGCGTACCAGTAAATTCTTCTGCGACAAAAAAAGGCTGAGATAAAAACCGTTGAATTTTACGAGCTCGATAAACTGTCAACTTGTCTTCTTCAGATAGCTCGTCCATACCCATTATGGCAATGATGTCCTTCAACTCTTTTTGACGTTGTAAGGTACTCTGCACTCCTCGTGCAACATCATAGTGTTCTTTGCCAACTATTAAAGGATCCAACTGCCGACTGGTTGAATCAAGCGGATCGACTGCTGGATAGATACCAAGCTCAACTATTTGACGAGACAACACTACTGTTGCATCTAAATGAGCGAAAGTAGTTGCTGGAGACGGATCGGTTAAATCATCAGCAGGTACGTACACTGCTTGAACAGAAGTGATCGAACCGGTTCTGGTTGAGGTGATTCTTTCTTGCAGAGCACCCATCTCTTGAGCCAATGTCGGTTGATAACCAACAGCTGAGGGCATACGCCCTAATAATGCAGAAACTTCGGTGCCTGCTAATGTATAACGATAGATATTGTCAATAAATAGTAAGATATCAAGTCCTTCATCACGGAATTTTTCAGCGATAGTTAAACCAGTTAAACCCACTCGTAAACGATTTCCAGGCGGTTCATTCATCTGCCCATAGACCAACGCAACTTTATTCAAAACTTTAGACGCTTTCATTTCATTATAGAAGTCGTTACCTTCACGAGTACGTTCTCCAACGCCTGCAAATACTGAATATCCCTTATGCTCAGTAGAAATATTGCGAATTAATTCCATCATATTAACAGTTTTGCCAACTCCAGCACCACCAAATAAACCGACTTTGCCGCCTTTAGAAATCGGACACATTAGATCAATAACTTTGATACCTGTTTCTAATAATTCGATGCTTATAGCTTGATCTAAAAACGCAGGGGCGGCGCGATGGATTGGCATTGTTTCTTTCGACTCTATCGGTCCGCACTCGTCAATAGGATTTCCCAACACATCCATAATTCTTCCTAAAGTTGCTTTACCCACTGGCACGCAAATAGGATTACCAGTATTTTCAACCGCCAAATCGCGGCGTAAGCCATCAGTGGAACCCATTGCTATAGCACGAACTACACCGTCACCTAATTGCTGCTGAACTTCCAAAGTAAGATTTGCATCTTTGACTAACAAAGCATGATATACATCTGGAACACTTTCCCTAGGAAATTCTACATCTACAATTCCACCTATAATTTCGACAATTTTACCTGAGTTCATATTTATTCCTCGTTCAACTAGACAGCAGCGGCTCCTCCAATGATTTCCGATATCTCTTGAGTAATAGCCGATTGACGAGATTTATTATAAAGTAATTGCATGTCGCCTATTAATTGCTCGGCATTATCAGTAGCATTCTTCATCGCGACCAACCGCGCCGCTTGTTCACAAGCGATATTATCTATTACTGCTTGATAAATCTGTGATTCAGCATAACGTTTTAACAAAGTATTCAAGAGCGGTAATGCATCTGGTTCGTATATATAATCCCAGTAATGCCCCTTACTCTCATCTTCGGTTATAACTAATGGAAACAACTGATCTATTCTTGGCCTTTGTGTCATAGTACTTATAAACTCATTATAAGTAATAAATATCCTATCCAATTCGCTTTGAGCATAAGACTGAGTCATAATTCTTGTGGCGCCTAGTAAATCCGCAATTTTTGGATCATCACCAAGGTAAGCCGTGTGAGCAACTATATTAAATCCACGCTGCTTAAAATATGTTTGTGCTTTTCTTCCTATTAAACATAAGTCGATAGCAACTTTCTGTTTCTCCCAATTCATCAGTTCCAATAATAAATTTCTAAATAAATTAATATTTAAACCACCACATAAGCCTCGATCTGAAGAGACAACGATGTAACCTATCCGCTTCACCTGTTTACGCTCTTCTAAAAATGGTGAACGTACCTCACTATGACTACATGCAACATGACCGATTACAAATCGGATTCTATTCGCGTACGGCATAGACGCTGACATTCGAGCTTCAGCCTTACGAATTTTACTTACTGCTACCATCTGCATTGCTCTAGTAATCTTTTGAGTACTTTTTATACTTGCTATTTTGCCACGTATTTCTTTGCTATTCGGCATTTAATCTCACCCGGTTTGAGTCTTTTTGAACTCTTCTATTATGGAACTCAACTTTTGTTCAATCTCATCCGAATAAACTGGATTTTTATTAATCTCGTCTAAAACATCTTGATATTTATCATGGATAAACTTATGTAACGCTGTTTCAAAATCGACGACTTTATGAAGTTCTACATCAATAAGATATTCTTTTTGGATAAGGAATAAACTCACTGTCATCTCAGCTACGTTTAACGGAGCGTATTGTGGTTGCTTTAAAATTTCAACCGCACGCTGGCCACGTTCTAATTGCTTTCTAGTAGGTTCATCCAAATCCGCTGCAAACTGAGCAAAAGCTTCTAACTCCCGATACTGAGCTAAAGTCAAGCGTAATCCGCCACCCAATTTTTTTATAATGTTGGTTTGTGCAGCTCCGCCAACACGTGAAACTGAGATACCAACATTTATAGCAGGACGGATTCCAGCATTAAACAAGCTAGTTTCTAAGAAAATCTGGCCGTCAGTAATAGAAATAACGTTAGTAGGTATAAACGCTGAAATATCACCAGCCTGAGTCTCAATAATTGGTAACGCAGTTAACGAACCTGCTTTTCCTTTAACTTTGCCTTCAGTGATTTTTTCTACATATTGAGGATTAATACAAGCAGCGCGTTCCAGCAATCGTGAGTGCAAATAGAAGATATCTCCAGGATAAGCTTCACGTCCTGGGGGACGTCGCAATAACAATGAAATTTGTCGATAAGCCCAAGCATGCTTGGTTAGATCATCATAAATAACCAAAGCATCTTCACCTTTATCACGAAAATATTCACCAATGGCACATCCTGCATAAGGAGCGATATATTGCAAAGAAGCGTCATCAGAAGCACTAGCTGCAACAATAACAGTATGATCCAATGCTTTATGTTCATCGAGCTTTCTAACCAGATTAGCAATAGTTGAAGTCTTTTGGCCGATAGCAACATAAATGCATTTAATTCCAGAATCTTTTTGATTAATCATGGTATCAACTACAATCGCGGATTTGCCGGTTTGACGATCTCCAATAATTAACTCTCTTTGGCCGCGCCCAATAGGCACCATAGAATCAATGGCTTTCAATCCACTTTGTAACGGCACGTTAACTGATTGCCTCGTAATAACTCCAGGTGCAACTTTCTCGATCGGAGATGTCTGTTCGGTTTTAATTTCTCCTTTGCCATCAATAGGTTTACCCAGGGCATTTACTACTCTGCCTAACAACGCCTCTCCTACTGGGACCTCGAGAACATGCCCGGTGCATTTAACTGTCTGACCTTCTTCTAAATGCTCGTATGCACCGAGGACAACGGCACCAACGGAATCACGTTCCAGATTTAATGCCAACCCATAGGTACGGGCGGTTTGCGCTGTAGGGGCGGTTCGCAAATCATCTGTACGAGCGGTTCGCGAACCGCCCCTACGGCCAGGAAATTCGATCATTTCGCCATACATCACATTTGATAATCCGTAAATACGCACAATACCGTCTTTAATACTGGTGATAATGCCTTCGGTTCTTTCTTCGGGAGCCAATTCAAACCTTTCGATTTGCTTTTTTATTAAATCACTAATTTCAGATGGATTTAATGCCATAATTTAACCTACTATATATTTTTCTAATCTTTGTAATTTACCACGTATGGAACCATCAATTATTCGATCATCAATGCGAATTACGATTCCTCCGATGAGAGATTGGTCACACTTATATTGTGCTACAATCTTTGTACCAATGCGTTTTTGCAAACATTGTTGCAATTTTTCTTGTTGTTCATTAGGTAAAGGCATTGCTGATATTATCTTTAATTTAACAATGTTCTCATGTTTGTTACACAATTGCTCATAGCATTCTGCAATTACAGGAAGAATGGCTAAGCGTCTGTGTGTTGCTAAAACCTTTAAGAAATTTATCTGTTTTTCATCTGTAATTTGAGCACAGATATCTATAAATAATGATGCACGCTGTTGTAGATTGACTCTAGGATCAACGAGTACTTTCTTTACGTAAACATTTCGCGCAACATAAGCAAGTACATTTAACATTTCTGACCACTCATGTAATTTATTATCAGCCAAAGCGAGAGCAAAAATTGCTTTAGCATAAGGACGTGCTATAAGATAATTTTCAGTCATATTAAATTTCTTCAATAAATTTATCGATTAATTTTTGATTTGCCGCAGCATCTATACTCTCTTGTAAAACTTTTTCTGCAGCCGCAAGTACTAAAGTAGCAATCTGGCTTCGAAGTTGTTGTTTAACTTTTTCTGCTTCTGTAGCGACGTCTGATTGCGCTAAAGCAAATATTTTTTTTGCTTCTTGTTGCGCTTTTCCCTTGCCTTGCTCGACTAATTGAGCAGCTTGCATATTAGCATTTTCTATGATATTTCCGGCTTTGGCTTTTGCTTCCTTCAACTGTTTTATTGCTCTCTGTTCAGCTAATTGCAAACTCTTTTGACCATGCTCAGCAGCTTCCAAACCATCTACTATTTTTTTCTCCCGATCCCGCATAGCTTTTTGTATTGGCGGCCAAATATATTTCATGGTCACCCACACCAATATAGCAAAGGTGATCATTTCCCCAATTAACGTAGCATTGATGTTCATGCTTTATTAAGCACCTGAATATTGCTTTACCGCTTCTATGACACGTAATAATAATGGGTTATTGCCGAATAATAATAATAAACCCATAGCAATAGAAACAGCAGCAAATGCGTCAACCAACCCAGCCATTAAAAACATACGTACCATTAGCATAGGTCCTAACTCTGGTTGTCGAGCCACGCCTTCTAGAAATTTGCCACCTAACACTCCAAAACCAACTGCAGTACCTAAAGAAGCTAAACCAATTAGTAAACCTATACCAACAGCTGTTAGACCTTGAACATTAGCAATTAAGGCCGCGATTTGTATAGCATGTGGTTGCATAATACTCACCTCGTTAATTAATCATGTGACTCTTGTGCCATACTCATATAGACAATCGTCAACATCATAAAAATAAATGCTTGCAAAGTTATAATCAATACATGAAATATTGACCATATTCCACCAAGTGTCCATTGAATCCACCATGGTAACAAAGCAATTAAAATAAAAATCAACTCTCCAGCAAACATATTACCATAAAGTCGTAACGACAAAGAAACCGGTTTCACCACCTCCTCAAGAAGACGAAATAATATATTTATCGGCATTAACCATACTCCAAATGGCTTACATAAAACCTCCGTTATTATATGTCTTCTTTTGATTTTAATATTATAAAAAATTATCAGAATAAAGACTGCACCGGCCATAGCTGATGTAACGTTGAGATCATCAGTAGCAATATCTCTAAAATCTTTAATACCGAATAAATATAGAATATTGGGTATTAAATCAACGGGAATTAAATCAATGAGATTCATCAAAAATATCCATATAAATAGCGTTAAAGCAAGTGGTGCTATTAACTCGCTTCGGCCGTGAAAACCTTCTTTGACCATATTTTGAACAAACTCGACTATCATTTCGATGCAATTCTGCAATTTGCCCGGCGTATTACTTGTCGCAGATCCAGCTACAATGCGAAATATAATTAAAAAAATCACGCCGATGATTATTGAAACTGCTAGGGTATCAAGATTAAGAGTCCAAAAACCTCCATCGCCAAGTCTGAAATTATGCAGATTAAGCTGTAAATAATCCAAATGATGTTGTACATATTCACCTTCTGTTGGATGCAAAAAATTATTCATGCTTATTTATCTTTATTAAACTTAGTAAGGGTGCTAACCAAACTGACATATACGCCCCAATATAGCCAGTAATCGTGGGAATTAGTTTAACTGGTGTAAATTTTAAAATCAAAACTAAAAAAACAGCACTTGAGAAGAGTTTAAAAAATTCACCAAAGTAAAAATCAACGGTTATTTTCTGAAAAGTTCGTTCGGAATCGGAAAATACTTTATTTATGAAATAAAGACTTGGAATTATGCATGTCAGCCCACCTAAAATTGTTGCAAATCCATAATTCACTCCACGAAATAACCACCAATAAAAAAATAATATGGCGACTACTAAAATTTGCAAAAAAACTAGCTTGTAAGCTTGTGCACGAAATGGTTTTAGCATTTATTACCTTTACGTAGCAAGTATTTCACCTAATTTCAGTAAATCATCGTTCTTCAGCAACCGATACGGTGATTCGGGGCCAGGAAATGGAGCCAGGGTTAAATAGCTATTCTGAACAGCTGTCATCGCATTTGTTTTACCTTCCATAAGAGCTATAACAGCTAAATGTCCCATGCGAGAACCAATCTCACGATCCATAACAGTCGGTGAACCACCTCGTTGTATATGACCTAAGACACATACTCTGTATTCAAATGGAGTCAATTTTCTTAACCGCTTTACAATGTCCATACTACGACCTGGTTTACCTGCTTCTGCTACTATTATAATTAAGCTCAGTTTCTGGCGTTTAGGTTTGTTTATTTGTTTCGCCAATTCATCAATAGAAATAGGAAATTCTGGAACAAGAACATATTCCGCACCACCTGCAATTGCTACATCGACAGCAAGAAATCCGGCTTGTCTACCCATAACTTCAACTACAAAATAACGGTTACTGCTATATGCAGTATCACGAATTTTATCAATAGCTTGCAGAGCTGTATTACGAGCAGTATCGAAACCGATAGCATATTCAGTACCACTAATATCGTTATCAATAGTTGCTGGAATACCGATTGATTTAGGACCTCCTTCACTTTCAAATATAGCAGCGGCACGAAAACTACCGTCTCCACCAATAATGATTAAACCTTCAATACCTTGCTTTTTCAGAAAGTTGTGACATTTATCACGAACAACTTTTTTATAAAACGCTTGGCAACGACTAGATTTTAATAGAGTGCCCCCGTGTTGAATAATACCTGCTACATTTTCTCTTCGTATTTGAAAAATATCTTGATCTACTAATCCTTGATATCCATTATGGCACGCGAAGACCTCAAGATCATGATAATAACCAGTTCTAACTATCGCTCTGATTGCTGCGTTCATTCCTGGAGCATCACCACCTGATGTAAGCAGCAATATTTTTCTCAAAATTAACTCTCCATTTTAAGCAAATTCGAATTAATTAAAAATTTGTTGTGATTCGTCTTCATCATTGTTATTAACTTGCTTATTTTCATTTCCGTTCTGATTAGAACTATCCGCGCTTTCATTCGGTACATTCTGCTTTTGGAACAGCTCAAAAATAGCATCTCTTTGCCCGGGATATGCAAGCAATCCTGTCTTTGGATCGATACGTACAGTCACTATATCCGAAGGCCGAGGCAAAATAGACTCAGGTGTTCCCTGCAATGCTTGTTGCATAAAATCTATCCAAACAGGCAAAGCTGCTTGTGCTCCATACTCATACAAAGATTGAGGTTGATCAAATCCCATCCATATAGTAGTCACCATATTACCATTAAAACCGACAAACCAGGCATCTAATTGTTGATTTGTAGTACCGGTCTTGCCAGCCAGATCGGAGCGTTTCAGCTTCAAAGCACGTCTCCCAGTACCGTGTCGTATAACATCTTTCATGGCATCTGTTATTAAATAAGCATTTTCCTGAGTAATAACTCTTGAAGCACCACCATCAGGTGCGACAGTTTCCAGCTGAGCTTGATATATTACCTTACCATCTTCATCAGTAACATGATCAATAAAAAACGGTTTAACCTTATAGCCACCATTAGCAAATACAGCATATGCAGCAGTCAAATCTATTGGACTTACAGTGGCTGTACCTAAAGCTAAAGATAAAGTAGTAGGTAAGTTTTGAGGGTCAAACCCAAAACGTTGTAAATAATTTATTGCATACGGAATACCAATAGCTTGGAGCAAACGGATAGAAACTAAATTACGCGATTTAATCAGTCCAGTACGAAGCAGAGTCGGTCCATAAAAACTCTTAGTAACATTCTCGGGACGCCATAAACTATTTTCACCTGAGTCACTCATTACAATAGGCGCGTCATTAATTATACTTGCTAAAGTAAATCCCTTTGCTAAAGCAGCAGAATAAACAAATGGCTTAAAACTGGATCCCGCTTGACGATCAGCTTGTATAGCACAGTTAAATTTGTCCTGTTGGTAAGAAAACCCTCCTACTAATGCCAAAACTGCTCCATCGCTTGGGTTTACACTAACTAATGCACCATTTATTTGAGGCAATTGAGCCATTTGCCATCCGTTATCGCTGTATTCAGCACGAATGACATCACCGATTTTTAATATATCGCTAGCGGTATTAGGTTTCGAACCAAGAGAACCTTCGGCTAATCTACGTTGTGCCCAAGAAAGATTTGGCCATTCAATAGTTATCGATGTTCCATTAGCTAATAAAGCGATCACTGATTGATCTTTAACATTAGTTATCGCTGCCGGTACGAGATCATTAATAGTAGGCATCTGTTGTAATTTTTTTTGCCACTCTGCTACATTAACCGATGATCCAAGATTTTGTTCAGGTCCTATAAAACCGTGTCGCTTAGAATAAGCCACTAGATTATCGCGTATAGCTTGATTTGCTATTTCTTGCAGGTGAGAATCGATAGTTGTGTACACTTTTAGTCCCTGATCATAAACTGCATCACCTAAGCGTGTATACATAACTATACGAGCCATCTCTGCAACATAAGGAGCATTTACAATAGGTTTCACAACATGATACTTAGCTGTAAGAGGAGCTTGAATAGCCTGTTGATAAGTTGTTTGATCAAGGTCATCCTCTTCTAACATTCGTTTTAATACATGGTTACGACGTTCTAAAGCGTTTTCAGGATTAGTTAGAGGATTATTCCTTGTAGGTGCTTGTGGAAGACCTGCTATTACTGCAATCTGAGGCAAAGTCAATTGATCAAGTGATTCGCCATAATAAACTTGTGATGCAGCAGCCACTCCATAGGCACTTTGACCGAAATAGACTTTATTAAGATATAGTTGCAAAATGTCATCTTTACTGAATTCATGATCAATCTTGATGGCTAATAACATTTCCTTAAATTTACGGTAATAAGTTTTTTTAGGACTTAAGAAAAAATCACGAGCTACTTGCATAGTAATAGTACTTGCTCCTTGGATTTTTTTGCCAGTTAGAAATAGCGCTTTAGTTGCTCTAGCTAAACCGATAAAATCAACTCCAGGATGTTCATAGAAACGCTGATCTTCTGTGTCTATAACAGCGCGAATCAGTTGCTTAGGAATTTGATTTAGAGTTACCGGAGTACGTCGTTTTTCACCAAACTCACCAATTAACATACCATCGCTGGTGTAAACCCTAAGCGGGATTTGTAAATGAACATCCTTAAGCTGATCAATATTGGGCAGTTGAAATATGATAAAGAAAAGAATAACTCCCCCTATAACCATTAGTGTTAAGGTGATACTTAATAAACCTAGAACAATATTTCTAAAAAAACTATCAACACCTTTCATACGAATTACCAAAAATCTATATGATTTTGTATGTGAATGAGTAATTATATGATTTTTGACATGAAGAAGCTAGTAGGGAACAGGTATGCCTGTTCCCTACTTCCCGATCTCGCGAGTATGCTTGAAACTAGTGTTACCGCATTTGCAAGATGATGAGACAAATATAGATCGCTGCCGAATCTCGGATAAAAGTTGCTTTTTTGAAAAATTAATTTTAAAGTCAAAATTCATTAACAAAACTTTAGAAGAAGAATGCGTTTACCTATTTACTTAGATTATATGGCTACTACTCCAGTCGATCCTAGAGTAAAAGCTAAAATGGACAAATATCTGACTGTCGATGGTGACTTTGGTAATCCTTCATCGCGGTCACACATATATGGTAAAAAAGCAAAACAAGCTGTTGAACATGCACGAAGTCAAGTTGCAAAATTGCTGAATGCTGACACAAATGAGATTATTTGGACCTCTTGTGCAACAGAAGCTAATAATCTGGCCATTAAGGGAGTAGCCAACTTATATTTTCGTAAAGGTAAGCATATTATAACTTGTGCGAGCGAACACAAATCTGTCTTAGAGCCATGTGCATATTTAGAAAGTAAAGGCTTTAAAGTTACTTGTTTGGTTCCAGAAAAAAATGGCTTGCTTGATTTAGACAATTTAAAGAAAGCTATTCGTAAGGACACTATTTTAGTTTCCATTATGTATGTCAATAATGAAATCGGAGTTATTCAAGATATCAATGCAATAGGTAACCTAGTGAGACCAAATGGTATCGTATTTCACGTAGATGCTGTACAGGCAGCTGGTAAATTGCCATTGAATGTAAAATCGTCGCCGGTTGATCTGATGTCCTTTTCTGCCCACAAAGTTTACGGACCAAAGGGCATCGGAATTTTGTATGTACGACGCAAACCTCGTATTCATTTAGAACCGTTAATTCACGGTGGTGGTCAAGAATTTGGAATGCGTTCTGGAACATTACCGGTTCATCAGATTGTAGGCATGGGAGAAGCTTTTGCCATTGCAAAGAAAGAGATGGCAAAAGAACAGAAGCAAATTAGAAAATTGCGAGACAAATTATGGAATGGAATAAACAGCTTAGGAAATATTTCTATAAATGGAGATATCGAACAGCGAGTCACGAATAATTTAAATGTATGTTTTAAAGACATAGATGGAGAAAAATTAATTACTACTTTAAAGAATTTAGCGATTTCTACCAGTTCGGCATGTGTTTCAGCCAAAGCCGAACCATCATATGTATTGCAGGCAATTGGCTTGAGTAATAAATCAGCATTAAGTAGCATCCGCTTTTCATTAGGTCGTTTCACGACTGAAGATGAAATTGATTATACGATTAGATATATTCAACAAGTGATTCCAAATTTGCAAAAATGATTTAAGCTAGATAACGATGACTCATGACGATGTAAAAATCTTGGAAGAAAAATCTATATACGAAGGATTTTCTAAAATAATACATTATAAACTTCGACATCGTTTATTTAAGGGTGGCTGGAGTAAGTCTTTTGAACGAGAACTGTCCGTGCGTTACAACGCTGTTGCCGTACTGCCGTATGATCCTAAATTAGATAAAGTGGTACTAATAGAGCAATTTAGAATCGGTGCATTAAAAGACAAAACTAGCCCATGGTTATTAGAATTAGTAGCTGGAGTCATAGATAAACAGCAACCTGTAGAGAAAATAGCATATCTAGAAACTAAGGAAGAAGCAGGTTTAGATATTATTGATTTAATTCCGATTTACAGCTATTGGAGTAGCCCTGGAGGGTCTTCAGAGTTTGTATCACTCTATTGCGCTATTGTAGATGCTAGCAAGGCAAACGGAATTCATGGTATGGATGACGAGCATGAAGACATACTAGTCCATGTAATGAATAGTGAAGAAGCTTTTGCCGCTGTCAAATCTGGACGTATCAATAATGCATCTACTATCATTGCATTACAGTGGTTACAGCTAAATTATGCTTCACTAAGATCACAAAACTACTAAAAAAATATGGTAAATAAAATCGAAATCTATGATGCAAAGTCTATTGAAGTTTTAAGCGGTTTAGATCCGGTACGTAGACGCCCGGGTATGTACACTGATGTTTCGCGTCCTAACCACCTTGCTCAAGAAGCAGTTGATAACAGTGTTGATGAAGCCATCGCAGGATTTGCAAAACACATCGGTGTAGTTTTATACGCGGATAATTCTTTAGAAGTCACAGATGACGGCCGCGGTATGCCGACTGACATTCATCCCGAACATGGAGTAACTGGTATAGAACTTATTCTGACACGTCTCCATGCTGGTGCCAAATTTTCTGCCAAAAATTACCGCTTTGCAGGAGGCTTGCATGGAGTTGGTATTTCTGTCGTTAACGCTTTGTCTGAAAGATTAGAAGTAATTATTAAACAGCAAGGTAAAGTTTTTAAAATGGATTTTGCAGAGGGTAAAAAAATCAAAGACATTAAAGTGATTGATATAGTAAAACCACGAGAAACTGGAACTTGTCTGCGCTTTTGGCCTAATCCGAAATATTTCGATACAATAAAATTTTCCATTCCTCATTTAAAACACGTATTAAGGGCTAAGGCTGTACTATGTCCCGGACTAGAAGTTACGTTTACTAATGAACAAACCGGCGAAACCGATAAATGGTACTATGAAGACGGATTAAAAGCATATTTGTTATCAAGTTTAACCGATACTCCTTGTCTACCGAAACAGCCTTTTATTGGTACCTTTACCGCTCGCAACGAAATGGTTAATTGGGCTGTAACTTGGTTACTAGAAGGCAGAGATTGTGTCACTGAAAGCTATGTCAATCTTATTCCAACCATACATGGAGGTAGTCATGTTAATGGTTTTCGCACTGGTTTACTAGAAGCGATGCGAGAATTTTGTGAGATTCGCAAATTATTGCCTCGCGGTATCAAATTAACTCCGGATGATGTTTGGGAAAATTGTAATTATGTTTTATCGGCAAAAATGCAAGATCCGCAATTTTCTGGACAAACCAAAGAACGTCTATCTTCGCGACAATGTGCTGCTTTTATCTCTGGAATTGTAAAAGATGCGTTTAGCTTGTGGCTTAATCAACATGTTAGCATCGGTGAAGAATTGGCTTCTTTGACAATAAACAATGCACAAAAACGCATGCGAGTTAACAAAATTGTAATTCGTAAAAAAATTACCACTGGTCCAGCTCTACCTGGTAAATTAGCCGACTGCATAACCCGGGATCCAAAATACAGCGAATTATTTTTAGTTGAAGGAGATTCAGCTGGAGGTTCAGCAAAACAAGCAAGGGACCGTGAAACTCAAGCTATTATGCCACTTAGAGGCAAGATACTCAATACGTGGGAAGTAAATTCTGAACAGGTATTGGCTTCTCAAGAAGTCCATGACATTGCGGTTGCTTTGGGAGTTGATCCCGGTTCTGACGATTTAGCTAAATTACGCTATGGTAAAGTATGTATTTTAGCTGATGCGGATTCTGATGGATTACATATATCTACTCTATTGTGCGCTTTATTTTTACGTCACTTTAGAGCATTAGTAGAAGCGGGTCACGTTTATGTTGCTATGCCCCCTTTATACCGCATCGATATCGGCAAAGACGTCTATTACGCTTTAGATGATCAAGAAAAACAGGGGATTTTAGATCGTATTTGCGCAGAAAAGAAATTAGGAATCATCAATGTACAACGTTTTAAAGGCCTAGGCGAAATGAATCCTATGCAACTTAGAGAAACAACAATGGCTCCCGATACTCGACGCTTAGTACAGTTAACTGTGGACGAGAGAAATAAAACGCAGGAATTGATGGATATGATTTTGGCTAAAAAGCGTGTTCAAGATAGAAAAGCATGGCTAGAAATTAGAGGTGATCTCGCGGAACTATAATTGTTTGTGCTGTATAGCAAAGTACAAAGAAATTATCCGCACCGCAGTTTCCGAATGGGGTTCTTTAGTTTTACCAGATTTAATCTGCCTTATGGTGCTTTCAGATAAACCAGTTTCTTTAGCAATTTGTTCTATACTGTAATTATTCTTTAGAATTTCTTCTAATAGTGATTGAATATGCATTGCTCTATCCCTAAAATAAATAACACTGATAGATTTTAGCTTATCTAGGATGATAGTCAAGTTTTTTAACTAAATTGGGATAAAAAATTAACCATTAGGTATGCGATGCCAGATCACTGGAGCTGCAGCTTCAATTTCAATATTAAACATGATTGGTTCTTCAACGCTCGATTGCGGATTTATACAAGCTAAATTATAAAGACCGGTAACATTGCTCTTAAATAAGCGACGGAAAATGTTTTGTCCGTCCTTTAAACGCATTATGCAATTACGTTTAAGAGCTTTATCAATATCCTGACCATATAGAAAGCGTCCACCAACATAATCACCAATTTGATAAAATGGTTCCATATCATTGGAAGTTACCATTAAAATAACTGCGTCAGAATATGATTCCTTAAAAAAACTGGCTTCTCGAAGCATACATGCATCATCATCCTTAAAGTAAGGGTACGGTCGATCAAGATCTTTGACCATTAATTTTTCGGTAGATTGGGAATATGATAATTCGCTAGCAAAATAATGCCCAATATTTACCGAATATTTTGGCGGCAATCCTTCTCCTGTCATAATCCATTCTTTGCTTAATACTACACCTTCTTTACGGTAAATATTTATACAACGCTGTAATCCTTTTTTAGTTAACGGTGCTATACCATTTTCCCAAACTTTAAGAGTTGCTTCTGGCAAATGATATTTTTGTTTAATATAAGTACGGCTTAAGCGGATAAGTTCGCGAACATGCTTCAGTCTTTCTGCAGGTGTCGCTTTTCTAAGATTTACACTACCCGTTATCAACTTCTCAATGTTCGCAACCATAAAACTAATATAACATCATTCAACCCACTCATAAAGTTCTGCTGCAAGCAGCCGGCACTGCACACATTTGCGACACAGAACATCTGAATCCTGAACTTTACGGACTTGGCCTTTCCGAATCAGTACATTCAACATGTCCCTAATAGTGTCGGCATCGGTGTCGAAATGAATGACCAAATCATACATATTCACAACATGATGTTCGCGCACGTATTCTCTTAGTTCTGATAAAATCATATCAAATCTCCATTCTGTTAGATTTCTTGCTTATCCAACGCATTGTTAACACAACCGATAAAAAAATCATGAGAACTATTATTATTGAAATAGTTGCGTATTTGGGATGTTCATTAAAAGTTGCAGCCTGATAAAAAAGTGTCGCTGTACCATAAGCTACCCCAGTATTCCAAAACATAGAAAAAGTCGCCCAACGCCATCCTAATTCATGGAATATAGTAGCTAAGGCAGGAATACAGGGAAAATATAACAGTACAAATAACAAATAAGCAAAAGCACCTATTTGACCATCAAAACGTTTATACATCTGCCCATATAAACCTTGGTATTTGTTTGAAACAGAATAAGAATCAACCGCATACAAAGTATTTAACGTAGCCACAACAACCTCCTTAGCCACAACTCCCGCCATTAGACCTACAGTAGCAGGCCAGTTATCCTGCTGGATGCCCATTGGTTTTAAGATTGGGGTTATCTCTCGTCCTGCGGTTGCTAATAAAGAATGTTTACTATCAATAGTTATAGTATTTAAAGCACCAATAATCACACAGGCCGGGATAATAACTTTACCAGCTTTGCAAATGAACATCTTAAGACGACACCAGGCTTGCATTGTTATACCGGTGACTGTTGGTAAATGATATGGAGGTAATTCAGTAACTAAAGTCGATTGGCGACCAACTAGTAAAGTTTTGCGTAAAATTAATCCGGTTATAACGGCGATTACAATACCCGCCAGATATAACGCAAATACTATATTTTGCCGACCTTTAGGAAAAAATGCTGCAGTGAAAACTGCGTAAATTGCCAAACGGGCAGTGCATGACATAAATGGCGTCATCATAATCGTTAAAATACGATCACGCATATTCTCTAAAGTACGTGCCGCCATAATGGCGGGAACATTACAGCCAAAACCGATCAACATCGGGACAAAAGATTTACCCGGTAGTCCTATAGCAGTCATGACTCGGTCAACAACAAAACCGGCTCGTGACATATATCCGGTACTTTCCAACAGTGCAAGAAATATAAACATAGTAGCCAATACCGGAATAAATGTGATAACCGTATTTATACCTTTGCCAAGACCAGAAGTTAAGATTGCTGTTAACCAATTAGGAGTGTGCAAATTTGACAATAAGTTAGCAAAACCATGAACAAAGATAGCGTTACTCCAAATCTGAAAATAATCCTGTAAAATCCCGCCGACATTAACCGCAAATAAAAACATCAAGTACATAAGTGCAAGAAAGATTGGTATACCAAGTGCTCGATTTAATACAATTTTATCTATTGCTGCCGTTAAGGTAGTTTTAAGATGAACACTTTCCGTTACCACTTGTTTAATTAATTCATGAATCATTCCATATCTGGTATCAGCAATTAGAATATCAACATCTTCATGAAGTTTTGAGCTTATTGTCTGTTTATATTGCTGTGCAAGTTCTAATACTCGAGCAGAAACTTTTTGTTTTGCTAACACATCATCTTCTAACAATCTTACTGCGAGAAAATAGCTATTCTTGGTTTTTATTTCGCTAATCAGATTCTTTATGGCTTGATCAATTTCCATTTGGTAAGTAAATGGCAATCGTTTTTTTTGTGGTTTATTAAATGTACTTATGATATTTCTTTTTAACTCATTTACCCCCTCCATTTTGCTAGCAACAAGCCCAACAACTGGACAATTAAAAATACGGAACAATTTATCTATATCTATAGTAATACCACGTTTCTTAGCAATATCTAACATATTCACTGCTAAAATTACTGGTATATCTAGTTCTAATAACTGGGTTGTCAGATAAAGATTGCGTTCCAAATTGTTCGCATCAAGTACATTGATAATTAAATTAGCATTGCTAGAAAGCATATATTCAGCGGCAATACGTTCATCAAGCGCACCTTCTTCAGAAGTTACCGACAAACTGTATATACCAGGCAAATCGACAATTTGCACATGATGATTTTCCGATTCAAAATAACCACTTTTTCGTTCAACGGTTACTCTAGGCCAGTTACCGACCATTTGGTGAGCACCAGTTAAAGCATTGAATAAAGTGGTTTTACCTGAATTAGGATTGCCAATTAGACCGACGGTTAATTGCTTCACTTAAGTCACTCTTTCTAATTTAAGTATCTTGGCCTCGTTTTTACGCAGAATCAAGGAAAAACCTCTCACCGAGATTTCGATTGGATCACCTAAGGGAGCTACACGGACCAAAGTGAATTCTGTTCCTATCGTTAAACCCATTGCTAATAGTCTATTACGATAAGAAGGCTGATCTTTGTAGAAGCCTATTATTTTAACTCTTTCACCGGGACTTAAATCATTTAGAAGCACATATTCTTGTTTCACATATGGAATTATAACTATAAAATTGAATCTATCCTAATGCAACATCGGTGCTAAATGGATTAAGTCTAATTTCTGACCCAAGATAAACAAGAAAATAAATGATCCTATAATAAACATTGAATAACCTATAAATGACAATATTAAGATCCTCCCTTTATTTATTCTTAACAAAATAATACCGGGCAAAATAGCAAATAGCACTGTTTCACCTATACCACCGACAATATCTACGGCGCTTAAAAAAATCTGGGGGTAAACAACGGTTATTATTAAAGGTAAAATAAAAGCTAAGCACCCGATCAGCAATTTATTTTCCGTTCTAAAATAAGTAAAGGTCATATCTTTTATAAAACCAAATAAGCCAGTTCCATTAGCTACATAAGATGCAGTTACCGCTAAAAAAGCAAATATAAGTCCTGCAGTTGTAAAAATGCCAGAATGCAATAAATGAGCCATAGGAATAGTTGCAGGTAAACCGTGTTCGAAAGTAAAGAGAATGCTATTAATACCGGCTGATGGCAATAAACTACCGAGTACAACTGATGTCCAAATCAAATTCATTATAAGCCCAATACCAACTCCAATTGATATAACTTTGCGAACTGCCTTTACATCGTGTTTTACATAATTAAAAACAGTTGGAATGATATTGTGAAAGTGAAATGCCGATACTGCTACCGGCAAGCCCAATGGAATATATTTCCAATCTGTGTATGTTAACAGATGCGGTTTGAAATCTGCCATTCCCGATTTAATTAAAATTAAGAAACATATAAATATCGCAATTAGCAAAACAGTATTACCTCCGCGTAATACCCTACGTCCGAACATGATTAAACTTGTTACAAATAGAAAGTAACCAAATGTTATAAATACGTGCGGTATCTGCGGGGGTAAAAAGGTAATAATTATCGATGAAATAACACTTAAATAAGCTACTAATACTCCGTATAACAAAATCAAATTACAGATTATTGCGATCCAATATCCGATGGTTCCGAGTTCCTGATTAAAAAATGATGGAATATCGAAATTTTTTTTTTCTTTAGATAAACGCATAACAATTATAAAGGCGCTAAGCAACATAACTAAGCAAATTAGCAAAATATCAAAGATAGAAGGCAGAAAACCACTCAAACCGACTTTAATCGGCAAAGCAAGGATACCTATTCCTAACAAATTTCCAGCAACTAAAAATGATGCTGATAAAATTGTTAGCCAAGACACTTTTTCTGTAGATGTCTGAGTCACTATTTACTTTTTTCTTTTTTAGCTCGAACCTTACTTACAATATCAAATCTGGCATGAGGAGACGTCATTGTAACCGGAGACAAAATGGTCTCAATATCTTTATCACTTAGTAACCCTGATTTTTTTATAACTTCATAAACACTTTTATTCGAGGTTTGTGCCAGTTTGGCAATTTTGGCTGCTTCCTCATAACCTATGTAAGGAGTAAAAGCTGTTAATAAACCTGGTGAATCCAAAACTTCTTGCGCACAATGCTCTTTGTTAGCCGTGATACCATCTACACATTTTTCCTTTAATACTATACACGCTTTCTTCAATAAAGTCATCGCTTCAAATAAACAATATACAATAACCGGCCCAAATGCATTAAGCTGTAATTGGCCTGCTGATGCAGCTGCTGTTATCGTCGTGTCATAGCCCATAACCAGAAAACATACTTGGTTAACAACCTCTGGAATAACTGGGTTTATCTTAGCTGGCATAATTGAAGATCCGGGTTGTACAGCGGGTAAATTTATTTGATATAACCCTGCTTTTGGTCCCGATGATAATAAACGCAAATCATTACAAATCTTGGTCAATTTCACTGCGGTTCGTTTCAGCAATGAAGAAAAAGATACAAAAACTCCAGTACTACTAGTAGCTTCTATCAAATTTGGCGCCTCCTTTAATGATAATCCAGTTACATTTGACAGATGCCTTGTTACCGTTTCTGCATATCCAGGTAGAGTATTAATTCCTGTGCCAATAGCTGTCGCTCCCATATTAATTTCATAACACAGAGTCAGAATTTCTCTTAAACGTTCGGTATCTTCATTAATAGTTACTCCAAAGGCCTTGAATTCCTGGCCTAAAGTCATAGGCACCGCATCCTGTAATTGAGTCTTACCAATCTTAATAATATCCTTAAACTCATCAGCTTTTGCATAAAAAGCATCGCGTAGAGACACTATACTTTCTATAAACTCGGGAGTTGACCAGATAAGCGCGATTCTAATTGCAGTTGGATAAACATCATTAGTAGACTGAGATAAATTAACATGATTATTGGGATGCAAATATTTGTATTCGCCTTTTTTATATCCCATTATTTCCAGTGCTCGGTTACAGATAACTTCATTAACATTCATATTGCATGAAGTTCCAGCTCCACCTTGAATAACATCAATAGGAAACTGATCGTAATATTTACCATCATATACCTCTTGGGCTGCTTTTATGATGGCATTGGTTTTTACTCTGTCTAATAAACCTAATTCAAAATTGGTCAATGCGGCTGCATGCTTAATAGCAGCCAAAGCCTTGATTAACTTATGACGACTGCCCAACGGAATATTAGAGATTTTAAAGTTTTCTAGAGCTCGTACGGTTTGAACTCCATAGTATTTATCAGTAGAAATTTTCTTTTCGCCCAAACTATCGCCTTCAATACGATATTTCATTACCGTCCTCTACGATACTTTTTCGAATCTGTTGACACATATTATAAAGTGATTATCCTAATAAATGACATTATAACTAATTACAAAGGATAGAAAATGACTCACTTTAGAATAATTAGAGATACTGATGGTAACATTGATCATATCGAGACCTCTCTAAGAGGCAAACAATTATTAGCAAATTCGGATCTTAATAAAGATACTGGTTTTATCGCCACAGAAAGAATTATACTCGATCTGGTAGGCAAATTACCACCAAAAATAGAAACTATCGAAGAACAAGTACAGCGTTGTTATAAACAATATCAAGAATTATCCAGCAACATTGCCAAATACATTTACCTTAATAATCTGCACAATCGCAATCAAACCTTATTTTACAAGTTAGTTGGCGATTATCTTTCCGAAATGATGCCTATTATTTATACACCAACTGTGGGAGAAGCCATCGAGAAATTTAGCCAAATTTATCAGAGTCCACGTGGATTATTTATTTCCTATCCCGACAAAGATCATATTACAAAGATTCTCGATAGTTATTCCGGTTCCGATATTGATTTGATCGTTGTCAGCGACGCAGAAGGTATACTAGGTATCGGTGATCAAGGAGTAGGTGGTATTTATATCTGTATCGGCAAACTCGCCGTTTATACTTTGTGCGCTGACATTAATCCATATCGAGTACTTCCAATTCAATTAGATGTTGGTACTGATAACCAAAAAATGCTCGACGATCCAATGTATTTAGGCTGGAAACACCAACGAATTCGGGGTAAAGATTACGACGATTTTATCGATGCATTTGTAAGTGCAGTACGTAAAAAATTCTCTAATATCTTTTTACATTGGGAAGATTTTGGCCGTGATACTGCACGTCAAAATTTAGAGCGTTATCTAAATAAAATGTGCACTTTTAATGACGATATGCAAGGCACTTCAGTAATAACTTCAGCTGCTATTTCATCTGCCATGATAGTACTTAACCAAAAATTATCCGAGCAATGCATTATATTTCATGGTGCAGGAACATCAGCTACGGGTATTGCCGACCGAATTTGTACTGCGATGGTAAAGGAAGGATTATCCATAAAAGACGCTCGATCGCGCATTTGGATGCTAGGAAGCAGAGGATTAATAACTGAAGATCTGCCTAATATAACTCAGTATCAAAAGACTTATGCAAGAACACGTCAAGAGATATCTGATTGGCAATTAACAAACAGCGAAAAAATCGATTTATTAGATGTGATTAAAAACGTTCACCCCACTATTTTGATCGGGTGCTCGACAGTGTCAAAGGCATTTAACCAAGAAATCGTAACTACGATGGCTAAACATGTTGAACGACCGGTTATTCTGCCATTATCTAATCCAACATCAAAATCAGAAGCCATACCAAGTGACTTATTCAAATGGACTAATAATAAAGTGCTAGTTGCCACAGGTAGCCCATTTCCTGATGTTGATGTTAATGGCAAAAAAATACGGGTCGCACAGTGTAACAATGCTTTTGCGTTTCCTGGCATAGGTTTAGGCATTATTGCAGTAAAAGCAAAAAGGGTAACCGATAATATGTTAACGGCAGCATGTCAAACAATTACTGCCCTTTCACCTGTGAATCAAGACAAATCGGCGCCGCTATTGCCATCGATAAAGGACTTAAAAAAAGTTAGTTACACCGTTGCTGTTGCAGTTGCCAAACAAGCAATAGCTGATGGTGTTGCTGATGATATCGATATCGAGACAGCTATCAAATTTGCCAAATGGCAACCAAAATATTACTCCCTCACTAGGGGACATACATAACATTTATCCTTTTCTGCTTATGAAAATTTTAGGATTTTTTTTAAAAGGATAAATGTTATGTATGTCCCCTAAATCATAAAGTATCAAACATACGATCACCGGCATCGCCCATACCGGGAAGGATGTAACCTTTGTTATTAAGTTCTCGATCTAAGCTTGCGGCAATAATAGGTATTTTGGGATGTGTTGTAGTAACTTTTTTTATACCTTGTGGCGATGCAATGATACAAATGAATACAATTTTGTGGATTTCTTCTTGCTTGAGCTGATTAATCGCAGCAATTGCAGAACCTCCGGTAGCCAACATAGGATCACAAACAAAAAACTGCCTATCTTTACTTCGTGGTGGGATTTTAAAATAATAGCAATGTGGTTCTAGAGTTTTTTCATCACGAAATATGCCTATATGACCAACTTTTGCAAAGGGCATTAATGTTAAAAAGCCATCAATCATTCCGATGCCGGCTCGCAAAATAGGCAAAATAACCGGCTGCTCATCCTCTAAAACAGAAACTTTACATGATTCATTTGGAGTTTTTACAGTTTTCGTTATCACTGGTAAATTTCTTGTTGCTTCATAAGCTAATAATAAAGCAATTTCTTTAACCAACTTTCTAAATTCTTTGGATATAGTTTTCACATCGCGTAATAAAGCTAATTTATGTTGAATTAATGGATGTTCGATTAGGTGAAGACTATTAAACTCTTTGTGCTGTTTAAGAGCCATGTGATACTACCTTAAAAGTAACAGGTTTATAATCCTCTAAATCCCATGGCCTGGTATAAACCAATTGAATAGAGATAACTCGAGGCACAACAAAGCCCATCGGCTTTACTTGAAACGTCCATTTCTCATAACCACCAGCACCTATTAATTTGGTATTTGACGGATAATATTTTTGACTTACCGGCATAATTAAATTGCTATCATATTTTACTAAAAACCAGCTATAACCAGTCGTAGGATTTGACTCCAATACAATAGAAAAGATAGCCGATGATTTGTTTATCATAATGGGTTTATCAGGACTATTAAACACCACTTTAGTGTCTGCACCAAATGCGATTGCCGAAATCATAAATAAAACGGTAAATAAACTAATTTTTAATTTTACCATAAGGCACCTCTAAAAAAACTCTCACAAGTCATCCTGCAACTATTTCGTCTTCCCGCGATTATTTCGTCATCCCGCGGCTTGACCGGGATCCAGAAAAAGCCTCATAATACAGATCTCAGATATACAGGTAAAGCTTTATCTGCTGGTACAGTTTTGTTTGCCTGCAAGTCTATATAAGCTAATTTAGCAACTTGTTTTGCTCGCGGATAAAGTTGCGGTTCGATTCTAATTAACTTTTTACTCAAACGTCTTTTTAGGACATCGAGATAAAGTTCCCAACCATCACCGACTCCTATCCAACTATCATCTTTCGGTAATTGAACATCGTCTGGTTGAGCTAATGAATCTTTAGTAATTGATTGCACTAAACCATTTTTTTTGACTTGATACATTCCCCAATAAATTTGTCCTATACGAGCATCAAATGCAACAAGAACATTCTCTGCGTTCAATTCATCATATGCAGTCTGTGCCAAAGTTTTTAGCGATGAAATAGGTATCACAGGCAAATCCACACCAAATCCTAATCCTTGTACTAAACTTGCCGCGATACGCACGCCTGTAAAACTACCAGGACCGCAACTAAAAGCAATAGCGTTTAATTGGGACAATTGTAACTGTGCTTCTGCCAATAATGATTGCAACATTGGCAAAATCAATTCACTATGTTCGCGTGGAGCTAACTGATAACGCTCGATTGTTACTTCATTAATCATCAATGCCGCAGAACAAGCATCAGTTGAAGTCTCTAACGCCAAGATTTTCATCATGACTAACTTTTTTAACTTCCTGATTTAATTTTTATTGTTACATTATGTAAACGCGCGTACCCATCACTATTTATATTTTTGTAAATGAAACCTTGTCTCCATAGTGGAGAAAAATACAATCTAACTGTGCCGTCCTTCTTGTCTATTTCGTAACGACTCGGATCTAAAAAAAGAATATCATTTTTATAACAACAATCTAATTTAATAGAATTAGAACTTTTATAATTATGTAATGCGTTTATTCGACAAGTTCCTTCTCGAATTTTAAAAGTAACTGGCGCAAATTCGTATCGTTTTATGAAAGGCGGCATCATAACTGATCCACCTTTAATATCAACCTCTAACCAAGAATCGCCGATTAATGTCTGATCTTCTCGCTTTGCTCGAAGAAGTTCTTTATGTGCAGTTAAAATTTCTTGCTGTTTTTCAGGATTGTACTTATTCCATTGTTGCTGTGAAATTCCTAACTCCACTGGACCAACAGCACATCCTACTAATAACAATACATAGGCTAGTAAAAATGCTTTAAACATATTACAAATGACAGCTCAAAATGCGAACTACTAATTTTATAGTGATTGTAACATTTATATAGTAACATGCCTCCATGAGAAAAAATACAAATAATCTTCGTTGGTTATGGTTATCATTAGCAGTAATAATCCTCGACCAAATAACCAAATTTTTCGCATTACATTACTTAACATTCGATCAACCAGTTTCTATTATTCCCTTTTTAAATTTAACCTTAGAACGTAATCCCGGTGCTGCGTTTGGTCTTTTATCTCAAGCGGAAGGTTGGCAAATTTGGATGTTTGGCAGTATCGCTGTTCTCGTTTGCACAGCTATTACTTATTGGTTACACAAGCTACCGCGTAGCAAAATATGGTTACCCATTGCATTAGCTCTAATTTTAGGCGGCGCGTTAGGTAATTTGTGTGATCGCATTATCCACGGTTATGTAATAGACTTCCTTGATTTCTACATAGGTAATTGGCACTGGCCAGCATTTAATCTCGCAGATTCAGCAATTTCTATTGGTGCTGTAATGTTGATTATTGATATCGTATGGCAAAGACAATCTAAGGCCAGCAATAAATAGTATTTCCTTTACTAACAGATTCTTCGCCAAGTTGATTTAAAATTAAGGTGCCACATTTTTTATCCGCTTTTACTTGCATTCCCACAGGAATAGCTTCTATGAGATAAGCAGTATCATTTTCTGAAGTAATTTTTAAGCGATAAAAATCACTATTGTCATTAATTCTCATGTTCTTTAGAGAAGCACCACGATAAGAATGATTATTATTATAATATCGTTCCATGCCAGCAGCTAAATTCATCAAAGCTATAGCCGCATTGACACGGTGGGCCTTTACCACATAATTTTGATAATTAGAATAAGCAGTACACGTAAGAACACAAACAACAGCTAATACAATAACAAGTTCAATTAAAGTAAAAGCAAATTGATATTTTTTGACCATACATTCCATGAGCCATGGATTATGTCATTAATATTTATCAACTCAATACAGTACTAGTTAACTCTCAATTTCATCGATTGCCTTTTGCAGAGTCTTCTGATCAGTTTGTCCAATTACAAGACGAAACTTGTGATCTTTTATATTACCGATGATAAACGTTGGAGTTCCAAGAGGAGGAACAATTTTAATATCTTGCGCTAATTTAAAATTGGTCTTTAATTGATCATCGATAGCCTTGTTACCCATATCTTGCTGTAACCGTTTTACATTTATACCCACTGATATTGCTATATCTAATATATTTTTCTTATTTAATGGATACCCTTTATCAAGCAAAGCCACATGAAAGAGATAAAATCTATTCTGTTGCACCGAAGCGATGGCAGCTTTGGCTGCATACTGAGAATCGTCTCCAAAAATTGGCCACTCAACAAAAGTAACCTGTAAATCGGAATTATTTTTAACTAAATTATCGATAATAGGCGTCATTACCTCACAATGAGGGCATTGATAATCAAAGAATTCAGCTAAAATTATGTTTCCTTTGGGATTACCTAGAACTGGTCGATTATTAGTTCGAAAAATTTCATTGAAATATTTAGGGATAGCAGTTTTTACTCGCTTTGTCGCTACATCAAGCTGTTTTTGTTGTAGTGCATCAGAAACATCAATTAATATTTCAGGATTAGCAACTAAGTAGTCATGAACAGCTTGTCGTATTTGTTCAATTTGCTGAGGCGTAAACTTTGTTTGTTGAGCTTTTGAAGAAATACTTAGTAATAAAGCTGTAATTATAAAGGCAACATATAAAAAACGATGAATTTTCATTATTATTCTTCCCTAATTAAATCCATATACTAACATAAATTGTTTTTATTTAAAATAATCAACTTCATACTGATAACCGCTGCCTATCTTGAATTTTTTATCTAAAAATTTTTTAATATATTGACCGCAATTACTACCAATCTTGTTTTCCTCTAATTCACCGATACTAACAATTACCTCATAACCTAAAGCTTTTAATTTCTCTACAATATTTAAATTATCGTCGGATACACCTTCAATAAAATAGCTTTGTAGATTATTTTTCACGGAACTTAATGTAGGATTCACTGGAGTTATCTTTACTAAAAATAAATTAGGGTCAAAATATTCTTTAAGTACTTCAGGCTCAAGTGGTGAATCCTTAGCTAAAGCGAAATTTAAAGTGATTTTTCTGTCTCCATTTACATAAAAATATCTACCATATTCTGCAATTTCTGCAAAACTCCATTTTTTAACAGGAATAATTTCATCTCTCAACTTAATATCAGTTGTATGAATTGAAAACTGCAGCTGAAATTTCCCGTTCGCATAGTATTTATTTTTGATATCCAAAAGTGCTGAAAAAAATTCTTCACAACTACAAGGGGCGACAGTTGATAGTGAAGGAATAAGTCCAGGAGCGTTATAAACAATTGGCAATTGATTAAGAACATCGATAACGGACAAATTAAAAGCGGGTTCCCCCATTCTGGAAAACTGTACTTTAAACTTTTTAACATTAACATTTCTGTCAGGAAATCTTCGCACAATAGGATAGTCGATCTGTTGCAAAATTTCTTGTGAAGAAAGTTTTCCTTTATACCATCCTCCAGCATCACACATTTTGCAGCCGACACAACAACCGAGTAATGTTGATATAATCAATACCCATTTCTCCTCTCTAGGAATTGGTGGCTGTACTGATTCAACAAACTCTATTAATTCTTCATTTCTTATTTTAGCTATATATACTACCGCGATATCATCATTACCGACTTTTCCGATTACTTTCATATTTACCTCTTTAATCTTTCATATACTTGCATTGCAGCTTTTATGCCGTTAGCAGTTGCAATTGATACTTGTCTGTAAACCTGACCTTGTACATCACCAACAAGATATAAGACCCCCATAGACATAAGTTTTTTCTCATTCTTAAGCAGATTTCTTGAATAAAAATCTTTCTGCGGAGTTCTTCCAATTGCAGCAATCAAATAATCTGCTTGTAACTCAAAAATACTTTGATTACAAGTAAAAGTAAGCAGTAAAGCTTTCTCATCACCTGATGACACCTTTTGAAGAGAATAATTTTCCTTGTAAATAACATTTTGATGTTGCATCACTAAATTAACTAAAATTGGCAAAGCTTTTACATCAGAGTTACGGTTTATAACAAAAACTTCGTTTCGTTCCGCTAAATTTAAAGCAAAATCAAATGCAGCATCACCTGCACCGATAATGGCTATGGTTTTATCATGCATTTTCAACAATTGAAAAACTTCATAAAATATATTATTACGTAATGATTCGGGAATATTTTTCAATAAACTATCACCACTTGGTTTAGTGCCCGACGCAATAACCAAAAATTTTGCATAATAAATAGATTTATTCGTCCTGATAACAAAGAGGCTCGTTCCCGACTCGTAATTAATAGTACTAACCTCCTCTATAACAGGTTTGACACCATATTGATGTAAATGTTTTCGAAAATTCCGTAATAATCCTAGGCCAGATTTACCTCCTGTAAATCCCAAATAATTTTCCACGCGCCAAGCATTTTTTAGTAATCCTTTATCATCACCCTTCTCAAAAAAAAGAAATTCAATGCCATATCTTCGCAGCTGCAATGCAGCCGCCATTCCACTTGGGCCAGCTCCCACAATTGCAACTTCTGTATAATTTTTGTTCATTATTATCTATTTTAAGGCTTTATAAATTTTAAGAGCTCGCATATTGAAATCGACATTATGGACCCGTAAATAATCAATATCTGCATCAGCTAAAAAATTGGTAATGGTCATGGTTTCAACATCACGATTTGAAAAGGGCTGATTAGTAAACCGCGAAAGATAAGATTTTCTTGAATGGCCTACCAGTAAAGGTAAATTTAAAGATCGGAATTCGGTTATTCGTTGAATCAAATGAAATGATTGTTCCGCAGTTTTACCAAACCCGATTCCAACATCGAATATCAAACGTTCCCTCTCAATACCAATTTTATGCAATTGTTCAACACGATGTTCTGCCCATTTATATACTTCAGCGACTTCATCTTTATCGTAAGGTATAGTCACATCCGTTCTTACCGGAATACTCAGATGATGCATAAACACTAATTTGACCTTAGTATCGATAACTACCCGTTGCATCTTTGCGTCGGTTAATCCTGTTTGATCATTAATCCAATCAATGTCAAATGCTAAAGCTTTTTTTGCAGTTTGTGCATTTCTAGTGTCAATACTAATTTTCGGTTTAAAAGAAGCCGTTCGCCAAATCGAATTAATCGCCTTTAACACAGGACCTAAACGTCGCCATTCCGTTTGTGGCGAAATTCCCTGACAATTTGGCCGTGTAGATTCAGCGCCTATATCAATAACATCAGCTCCGCTTATAAACAAATATTTAGCCTGTTTAACTGCTTCTTCCACTTCAGTATATAAGCCACCATCAGAGAACGAGTCTGGTGTTACATTTATAGCCGCTACCATTTGTGGAGTATCTATCCGATGTGCAATTTGTTTAGTACAAAACGGTGCTTCTCCGCTGAAACGTGAGCCCCACTTTTTTATTATTTCTTGCGCTGTTCTACCCGTTTCAGATTTTCCAGGTGCGCAATAACGCCAACTAGGAATAAGATCAGCCAATGGCCATAATGCAAAAGGGCGTGTTAGTAAGCCAGCATGAGGAATATGAAGCTCTTCACTTTGATGATGTTCTTCGCCCCATGCAAGGACATCAATATCAATAATCCTAGGAGACCATTTTAAATCTGGGACACGTCCTATCTGCGATTCAATTCTTTGAAGCTGTTGCAACAAAACTTTAGGCTGCAAACAAGTCTTGCAACTTACAGCCACATTTAAATATGCATGATTCCAAGTATGAGGTGCATTTTCAGGAAGTAGAGCTTCAGATTCATATACTGGAGAAACTTGGGTGACTGTTACATTTTTCAATGTACGTAAGTATTTAAGCGCTTGACGCAAATTTGCTAAGCGATCACCGACATTGGAACCTAGTCCCAAAATTACCATCAGGCCTCCCAATCACCGATACTAAATATACTATTTTCTAAATTAGCTATCGGAGTAATTTTTGCTACCGATAACCATAAAGAAATATTTTGCGGCAGTTTATCTTTAATGAATTTATATAATTGATAACCAAGGTATTCCAATAGATTAAATTGTTTAGAGGTGCAAAATTCAGTAACTGCTTCTGATAATTCTTTATAACAAATTGAATCTGTTAATTGGTTTGTTTTACATGCTAAAGGCAACTCATGAAATTTAATAATTGCATTTAAAATTATGGGTTGTGGTTGTTCACGCTCCTGCACAGTATGACCGAGATGAATGGACAATGTAAAATTCTTTAAAATCAGCTTACTAGAAGCAACGTTACCATTCATTATTCAAATTCCGGGTTATTTTATGCGAGTTAGAAATTCTTTGCGTATTGCGGTATCGTTCTCAAACAAGCCTAACATTGCAGAAGTCTTTGCAAAAGCGTGTTGCTTTCCTACTCCTCTTGCCATTATACATAAATGCTCAGCTTCAACTATAACAGCGCATCCAAGCGCGCCAGTGACTTCCTTAATCCCTTCGGCAATTTGTTTGGTTAAATTCTCTTGAATCTGCAATCTTCTTGCGTACATATCTACAATACGAGCAATTTTTGACAGGCCGATGATTTTACCATTTGGAATATAACCAACATGACACTTCCCTATAATGGGTAGCAGATGGTGCTCACAGACCGAAAATAACTCGATATTTTTAACAACCACCATTTCTTTATTATCACAATTGAATAAGGCGCCATTCACAACGCTATGAATATCCATATCATAACCTTGGGTAAGAAAGCGAAATGAGTCAGCCGCCCGTTGCGGTGTATCCCTTAAACCTTTACGGTGTATATCCTCTCCAAGAGATGTAATCAACTCAGCAAATAGACTTACTAATTTTTTTTCGGTTTCACTTTTCATAATTATTATACCAATTTTGCACCTTCAATAATTTCAATCATATCCTGCCTTTGCTCGTCATCCAAATGATCAGTTTTAACTGTATAAGAAATAATATAAATGTTCCTCGGAGTGTGAATTATACGACCAATTACAGCTCGATTCGGTTTTTTGCCACAGTCTAATACATGATATTCATAAATGATGTCATCTGATGTTTTTCGTAATACACATAACTTTGGTATAGAATAATAGCACATTTCGGCAAGGTTAGCTTCGATCATTTGCTGATAATATCTGCGCGCTGTCATTAAGAACCCAACTCTACAATGAATGATCTCTATTCTCTTATGCCACTTACTTGAGGATTCAGTATATGGTATAAAAGTATTAATAGTTACTCCATTGATAGTGTCCGATTTATCATGTTTGAAACGGCCATCTATATTGTCAAACATCACCGCATAGCGCCATCTGTAAGTAAGTGGAATAATATGATGTAATTCAGAACCAAAAATCATAGGTTCAACTTCTGGAGATGAACTACATGAAATATTAAATATTAACAATAAGATAGTTAATACTCGCCAAATACTTTTATTCACAAGTTATCCCGAGTTAAAAAAATAGCAGTAGTATAGACCTAAAAAAAGATAAATCAAACAATAGCTAGATAAAAATCCAGTTGATATGTTAAAGTATAAGGCAACTCAGGACAATAATGGAGAAATGCCATGCCCAATGACCCAGGTGTTTCTATGGAGGTGCCTTTAGAAGATCATAAACATAGTGCATCATTACTTCAGGAATTGAATAAATGGTATCAATTTTGGGCGATTTTTTTAGAAGGTGATAACGAAAAATTATGGCAACACGTTTTTGATGCAGATCTAATAAAGCGCATTAGAACAAATAATGATACTTTACAATATTGGAAGGTATATCCGTATGAGGAATTAAATGAACAAATTACTTCAAAAGCTCAAGAACCAATAAAGCAAGCAAAACAATTACACAAAGAATTATGTTCCAAAATTCAGCTAACACCATCAGAACATATTAACATTGATCATCTGGAAGAAATAAAAAAAGCGGCTAATAACGCTCTCCAATTAAAGAATGAATTGTCGAAAATATTAAATGAAACTGAAGATATAATAAAAGATATCAAAGGAAATATTTTAGGTCAGTTGAATCCAAATTTAAGAGAGTCAATCATAGAATATTCGCTTGGTAACACAATGACTAATCGAATATTTGGTGAAAATGGAAAATTGGAAAATGCCCGAACCGTACTAAAAGGTGAAAAATGCCACCCGTTAGAAATTTTACAGCAAATCAACGTTCTAAATAAGATAATAACGTCTTTAAAGAATAGTTTCATAAACCAAACACCAACAATACTGGAAAATTATGAAGTACAAAATCTAATTGCGCAACGCAAAATTTTAACCGAAGCCGAATCTCATCTAAAAATATCAGAAGTAAAAATGAATACAGATCCACAACAAGGAATATTACAAAACGAAATAGAGGAAATATCAAATTTATTAGTTCAACTACCAAAAAGGAATATGGCTGCACCAAGCAAACTTATGAAGTCTCGGACCTCAACTAATTTATCAAACGATCGGAATCTAAGCTTATCTCAATCAACAAGATTAGGAAATACAAGCGAAAGACAGAGGAATTCTGTACAGTTAGCACCGACTGGTCAATTAAGAAGATCAAGAAGTATGTTTTCTTTTCCTCCTCTTGAGGAAACAGATCCCGTAGCTTTTTATTGTTCGCGGGAAAAGCCAATACTGATTGGCTGGTATCAGGATATCGAACTGCGACTAAAACTACTAAGGTTTTATCAAACCTTACAGGAGGAAAACGAGTTAGTTCAAGAGCTAGAAAAAAAACTAAAATATCTACAATTCTTTACTAAAGTTCGATGGGAAACCATTCACACAATGCCCCAAAATATGTTAGACCATCCCGAGAACTTACAACTGATCAAAAGAGATATAGATGCGTTACTCGGAGATGAAGGATTAATAACAACTGTAGACAAAGAATTAAATATTATACATCAAATACACGATGGTAGTAAATCATTACATAGCCAATTACTACAAAACAAAGAAAACATCAGATCACTTAGCGACCAATCAAAACAAGAGCAAGAACTTGAATTAGTGAAATCAAAATACAAAGACCTTATGCGACGTTTTGAAACATTGCGTACCGAATTCAATCAACAAAGATTTCGTATTGCATATATGATGGCGTTTGTTCAAGATAAACAATCCGGTTCACGATTAACTACAAAGGAATTGGAAAATTCTGGTAATCCAGTGCTAACACAATTAAAAACTCAGAAGTGGTTTTTTATATCACTAGATGAAACAAAGGAAAATAACCCAGATTCTTCACATCCTGTCAAAGAAACCGTAGCTGAATTTTTTACCAATATTATCCGTATTTCTATTCCTTCTGTTACATTGACCATTAAGGTAGTGCGTATTGAAGATAGCGGTATTACAAAAAATATTGTTTTAGAAAACGGTCTTATTGAAGAAAGTAAGGAAATTAAAAGCCACGATAACGAAAAACTAGCAAACCAGCCTATCTTAGGCCATTTCTTTGGCAAGATTATAATTACTTGTACTTTTGAAAAAAATAAATTGAAATTTGAAAGTTTTAATTGTTCCGGCAACCCTTATATTAGAGCTTTATTGCTATCAGAATCTCAAATACTCGACGAAGGGTTAGCCTTATTTAATGAAATAACTGGATCACGACAAAACATAGCAATCAAATTTGAAGAGACATTTACAGTAATTGCTGTAAATAAAACAATTGAGTCGTTCCAAAAAACACTAACAACTTTACCTCTTTTTAATATGCTAGAACTAAAATATTTAATTGATGGATTAAAGCCTGTTGATAATGAAAATTTGGAATTAAAATGCTTAGAACTTTATTTGTTTATGCGGACTGCAATTAATGCTATACATAGATATATCATCACGCAAGTAGATTCCATTCGCACTCTTTTTCCCAAGAAAAATCTTGCAAATCTGACAGTAGATACTTTTGAACTTGATAAAATTCCGGAAACTGTTGAAATTCCAGCAGTACTTACAACATTAGTTGCACACCTGGATCAAGTATGTAGAGCACAAGAACAATTATTACAAGAACTAAATAATGTAATTAACAATACTCTTAGAATGAAAAAACAATACGTGGAGGAATACATAGCCACTTTGCTGCAAACGCTATCTTCAAATGGATACCGATACACAGAATTTGAAAACCAGTTAAGTAGAACTAAGGAAGCATTACTAGACTTAACACAGTTCTTAGAAAGCATACAGAATGCTAAAAAAATTATCAAATTAAACAAATGGGATTCTTTAATTATTGAAATTAATAACACTAATATTGTAGATACAGACAAACTCAGTGCGCAAATAAACAGATTGAGATTACAGTATGAAATAGTAAAGATAAATCAAGATGTATTGCAAGTTGTAGATAGAACAATAGCAGCTTTTTCAGAAAACTTTCTTAATCTTTTACCATCCTTTAAATCTGAAAATTTAGAAACCTTAATTAAAGATTATTTACAAACACTAATTCTACTTATGTCACCACAACAACTGTTCGAGTTTTTAATTCATTTCGATCCTCAAATGAAATTCATACTTGAGAGCTCAACTAAAGTAGTAAGCCCTATTTCACCAACGAGGGCAACTCACGGGTTTTATTTTGACTCAGGAGACTTTGTGAAACACACAAAAGAAGTAAAATATGTGGTTGACTGGTTATCATTATTAGAACAGCCTTATTCGGACAAAATAGTTGCCGCAATTAGTACAGCTGAAAATAAAAAGATTGCAGAATTATTAGAAAATTATCTTAAAGATAATGAAAATACTACTAGCTTAGAAAAAGCTAAGCAATTCGTATTAGAAATTATTCCCCGTTTAATATTGAGTCTACGGCAAGATAATTTTTTCGATTTATTTAACCACATGACACAACATGAATTAAGGCGAACTTTTCTGGAAAAATCTAAAAGTAATATTACTTATTTTCTTTTAAAGACATTTATTGAACAAGGCTATACAGATAAACAGACATTTATTGAACAAGTACGACAAGTTATTGATAGTTTTTGTAGTAAAGTAAAGGAAAAACATATATTAATCGAGGGTTCTGATACGAATGGATATAAATTTGAGAGCAAGGCCGATTTCAGTTGGCGAATGTCACAAAAAACAAATAAAGGAATATCTATAGAACTCTTCTGTAACGAAGCTTCATTATACCAACAATATTTAAATGATATTATAGTAATCTTTCAAGATACCATACCCAGATTATATAATTTATTGTTAAACAATAATAGTCATGTTAAATCATTATACACACATTTAAGAAAAACACTATCTTTAAAAGATTATAACTTACGTGAATCTGTATATATGCCTTTTAATATTATTATTCTGTATACTTTAAGTATAACTATCACTTCCATTATACAAGAATATACTGATCATAAAGATATTCAGCCGTACATCTATAATTTAGCTGAAGCGACAAAATATTGTGGGATTATCGGTGATCCTGATTCAGCCGTGAAATTACCTGAGAAATTAACGGCGTTAGTAAAGTACAACGAAGGATTTATAAAAAATGCATATAAAAACTTTGGTTTAGAAGACGATGAAATTACAGAATTTTTATCCGAAAGACTGCACCCGACCCACTCACCATTACCAATCTATTTTGGTACTTGACATGTTACAGTAATAATATAGGCTACCTTAAATTCTATTCAACGCTGCCAATACAATTTCTGGTGTTAAATTCATCAAACAATTAACATGTTTCAAAGGGCAAAATCTCTTGAAGCACGGACTGCACGATAAATTTAAAGAAACGATTTGCGCATTCTCTGCCAAAGGAGGAGTAAATTGAGGTGAAGAAGAACCATAGATAACTACTAATGGTCGCTGTAAACTTGCTGCAATATGCATAAGTCCAGTATCATTGCTCACAACTGCACTAACCAAAGACATTAAATCAATTACCTGCTGTAAACTAGTTTTACCTGTAAAGTCAATACAAGCATTGTCTGTTAACTGCTGAATCTCATTAGCAATGATCTGATCTTTTTTGCCTCCAAATATCCAAACCTGCCAACCTAACGCTAATTTATTCTTAGCTACTTCTGCAAAATAATCAGCTGGCCACTGTTTTGTCGGGCCATATTCTGCACCTGGGCAAATAGCTAAAACTGACTGTTTAACTTTTCTAGAAGAAGGCTGTGCTTGCAATGTCGGCCACGGCAATTGCCCTAGCAAAGATTCATGCTGATTTAATCCTAAAGCAGCAAAGCGCTGAATCATTAATGGCAATTTCGCTTTATCTAAGATGCGCATATCATTTATCAATCCATAACGCATTTCACCACGCCATCCGGTTCGCCGAGGAATTTGTGCCCAATATGGGATCAAAGCTGATTTAAATGAATTAGGCAAAATAATAGCCTGGTGATAATTCTCTTTACGTAATTCCTTAGCAAAAACATATCGCTTATATAAATTCAGTTTTTTATGTTCAAAGGGTGAAATTAAAATATGATCAACTTCTAGCATTCGTTCTAACAAAGGGCTAGTCCATTTGGGAGCCAACACATGAATAATTGCATTTGGCTGGCGTTGCTTGAGCAACTTAAATAAAGTCTGTGCCATAACCATGTCACCTATCCATGCAGGTCCTACGATAAGAATTTTCGTAAACATATTCATATCAAAGATTACCTTCAATCCATGACAACAATTTCTGTAATGCCCCCTTATTGCGTTGCACAACTTTTAATCCTGCAGCAGTATGTTTTTTCTTTAAAGATGAATTTTGAAATAACTGAATAACATTATTTGCCAATTCAGTTGCATCAATAATCCTTATTAATGCTCCAGCATCTGTTAATAAACTATTTATCTCGATAAAATTGGAAACATAGGGTCCGGTAATTACTGGAATATTAACAGCAGATGGTTCTAGCAAATTATGACCTCCCAATGACGGCTCTAAGCTGCCTCCAACAAAAGCAACATCAGAAGCCGCATAAAGTAGTAACAATTCCCCCATAGTATCACCGATAACTATATCGGTAGTTTCCGAACAAGGCTGACCCTGTTTATGACTAATTATATTAAACCCTTGTTGATCGCAGAGCTCAGTTACATATGCACATCTCTCAGTATGTCTCGGCACTAAAATTAATAATGAATTTGGAATAACTTGTTTAATTATCGTATTCGCGTGTAGAACTTTTGCTTCTTCACCAGCATGAGTACTTGCCGCTATCCAAATTGGCCTATTGTAGCCCCATTTTCGGCGTAATTGTTGTGCTTTATATGGTAAGTCTTTTGCTATAGTTATATCGAACTTAATATTGCCGACAACCGATACTCGCTTCGTATCAGCACCAAGATTAATAAATCGTTGAGCATCCAATTGACTCTGGGCTGCAATCATGCTGATATTGTTTAGCATTTTCTCCGTCAATCTTGGTAGCCGCATATACCCTTTCATCGAATGCTTGGATAACCTTGCATTAGCAAGCAAAACGGGAGTGTGACGTGCGGCACAATAATGCAAAATATTAGGCCATAATTCAGTTTCCATAATGACCAAAAGCCGAGGATTAATATGATTCAAGAACCTCTTTACAGCTCTGGAATAATCGTAAGGCACATAGCTATGAAAAACTCTGTCAGCGAAAGTTTTTTTTATATATTCAGAACCCGAAGGTGTCATAGTAGTAACAACGATATTAGTATCTGGATAACGCGTTAGCAAAGCTTTAATTAAAGGTGTAGCAGCAATTGACTCCCCTAATGATACGGCATGTACCCATATACTATTTGATAAAGTAGCGGTTTTTACTTTTAAAGCTAGGCGCTCGTGCCAACGTTTATAATATGCAGGTGATTTACGAGCCTTCCACAATAATCGTAATAGGATAAAAGGCAAAGCAATATAAAATAGCAAGTTATATATATATCTCATCGAAAAATTCGCCACTTCTTAACAACCAGCTTAACTTGCAATTGAGGTATGTTCAACGATATTTTAGTCGGTAAATCTATATTACCAATTGACTGAAAATCACTATAATTAATTTGCCAACCTTGTTGTTGTAAAAAACTTAGATGGTTATATGAATCAAATTTAGCACTAAACGGTACATGTGGTGCTGGTAAACCAAGTACCCAATATCTCAAATCGAATAACGGTAACGACCATCCCAATTCTTTATGCATAAGTTGCTCAGGAGTTTCAGCAACTATCTTTTCACTACTAGACCTCCACAAAATAACCTGCTTCTTACTTCCAGTTATTTTTACACCACCTAGATTTATAGGAGTATAGATATTAATAGCGAAATTGTCAGTAACCTGTCGCCAGGAAAAATGAGCCATACTATCTTTATTATCATACTTAATTCCTAAAGCACCATATATATTCCAACTACGTATCCTACTTAATTGATGTAGACGCTGTTGCCAAGTTAAATAATGTTGGTTCTGCTTCAACGGTTGCTTATGTAAAGTAGTACATGTAGTTAACAACAAAGTAATAATTAGCAGCGAAACCTTTGCACAATTTCTATGAAAAAACATACATAAGAGTCTAAAATAGATATAGGAGTGTTGCAACAATAGGATTTTATTTATGAAACCTTCAATCGAAAAAAAATTAGCTGTGCTCGAATCTCGTCATCGAGAAATAAGCCGTATGTTGAGTGATCCGAAAATTGTCGCTGATCAAAATCAATTTCGCGCTTTATCGAGAGAATACACACAATTAGAACCAGTGGTTGATTGTTATCGACAATACATGGTAAATCAAAAAGCTCTCGACGATACTAAAGAAATGTTAGACAGTAAAGAAACAGAACTTGTAAATTTAGCTAAAGAAGAAATCAAAAATTTAACAACTAAGCAACAAGCTCTTGAAAAAGAAATTAAAATTTTACTGCTGCCACAGGATCCCAACGATGAGCGTAATGTATATTTAGAAATCCGTGCCGGTACAGGTGGCTATGAAGCAGCACTATTTGCTGGCGATTTATTCCGCATGTATTCGCGGTATGTCGAAGATAATGGATGGCACATTGAGGTATTAAGCCAAAGTGAAGGAGAACATGGAGGATTCAAAGAAATAATTTCGCGTATATCTGGCAAAGGGGTGTATTCAAAATTAAAGTTCGAATCTGGTGTACATAGGGTACAGCGAGTTCCAGTCACTGAATCACAAGGAAGAATCCATACTTCAGCTTGCACAGTGGCAATACTACCTGAAGCAGAGAAAATTGATGTAATAGAAATTAATCCCACTGACTTACGTATTGATACATTCCGTTCCAGAGGAGCCGGTGGACAACATGTTAATACTACAGACTCTGCAGTCCGTATCACTCATATTCCTAGTGGAATCGTATCAGAGTGTCAAGATGAACGGTCACAACACAAAAACCGTGCTAAAGCCATGGCTTTATTACAAGCTAAACTGTTAAATAAAGCGCAAGCCGAACAACGTCGTGAGCGAGCACAAACACGACGCGATTTAGTAGGCAGTGGAGATCGCTCCGAGCGGATTCGTACTTATAATTTCCCGCAGAACCGGGTAACAGATCACCGCATCAATTTGACGCTTTATAAATTAGATCAAATTATTGAAGGGAAATTAGACCAACTTATCGAGCCACTAATTCGCGAACATCAAGCTGATCAAATGGCTGCTATGGGAGAAGAGTAATTCTGCGAATAAAAGATTTGCTAAATCAAGCATCACAACAATTAGCCACCTCTTCTGAAAGTCCACGTCTAGATGCTGAATTATTACTAGCATATACATTAGATAAACCACGAGGTTATTTGTACGCTAATCCTGAGTTAAATCTGTCAACACAACAAATCAACAACTTCTTAAAATTATTAAACCGACGTTTAACACAGGAACCTATCGCATATATCTTAGGATATAAAGAGTTCTACTCAATAGATCTACGAGTTAACAAAAATGTACTAATTCCAAGGCCAGAAACTGAATTATTAGTCGAACTAGTGTTAGCGAAGCTTGAATCGCAAGCCAAAATCAAACTTGCCGATTTAGGCACTGGGTCAGGAGCCATCGCTTTAGCCATTGCTTACAAGCGTCCTAACTGGCAAATCTTTGCCACCGACAAAAGTACTAAAGCGTTGGCTGTAGCCAAAAACAATGCACGGCGATTAAGTATTCAAAATATCAAATTTCTGCAAGGAAACTGGTGTCATGCATTACCATTTCGTAATTTAAACGCAATTGTCAGCAATCCACCTTATATTTGTAAACATGATTCTCACTTGCAAAAAATCACTAAATTTGAACCCACCTTAGCATTAGCAGCAGGTGAAGCCGGCTTACAACACATCAAAACAATCATTAAACAGGCAAAAAAATTCCTTATAACAAAAGGATTACTAATATTAGAGCACGGCTTTGATCAGGGAAACAAAGTACGACAACTAATGGACGACCAAAAATATACAAACATCGAAACCCATCAAGATTTAGCCGGCTATGAACGAGTCACAATTGGTTATTGGAATCCGTTTTAAAGATGACATTAACAATATGTGGAAAATCTAAGATACAAATGTATACTAGTGCATTAAAGTCATTACACGAGGTTTAAAAATGACAGAACATCAGATATATCAATGGGAAAACGAAGTTCGCGACAATGAAGTTGACTTACAGGGCGTAGTTAATAATGCAAATTATTTTATTTATATGGCGCATGCTAGACACAAGCATTTACAGTCATTAGGGCTAGATTTCAGCCAACTACACCACGAAGGTTACGACTTATTTCTAATTAAAACTGATATAACCTTTAAAGATGTATTAAAAAGCGGCGATAAGTTTATTGTGACTTCTAAGTTACAACCGAATGGTAGAATCAGGTTTGACTTTGTTCAAGAGATAATAAGAAAATCAGATGGTAAAGTCGTCACAGCAGCCATAAATACCGGAACGAGTGTTAACAGCAAAACCAGACGACCATCAATACCTGTAAAAATGAAAAATCTTTTAGGACTTTTATAAACATTGTTACTAAGTGGTGTTGGTAATTGGATTATCTTGTTCGGAGTTAAATATATCTTAAGTTGTAGATACAGTTATATCACCGGGGGAATATCGCGCATAAAAAATACTTGCTCCCATTATCTTACTTTTAAACGCACTATAAATTTCTAAATATCTATCATAACCTCTTTGGTACACATCAATACCAAAAATTTCAATAATTTGCTTACGCTTTCTTTCAAAACTTTTCACTAATTCCTCATACCATTTTTCACTTTCCTCATCCAAATTCACAGAATCTACATATTTCCAATTAGACATCGTGAGCATATTTTTGAAATTACTCTTATCTACTGGTAATGAAAAAAGATTTTTGTTATCTACCTGAATTTGCTGGCTTCTGCCACCAGATAAATCTGTATACTCAAAAATAACGAGAGCAGCATTTTCACTTGCTATTTTACTTAATTCCTTTAATGCGCCTAATTGATTTGCGAAGGAATAAAAAGAGCTAAATAAGCAAATTAAATCAAACTTTTTACCTTTCAAAACATCACTGGTTACCATCACATCAGAAGTATAAAATTCAACTTCTGGATATGTTTCTTTAGCATATTGAATAGAGATTTCTTCAATATCAACTCCAGTTACTCTCCCCCAACCCTGTTTCTGAATATAATGTGCTGTGCCACCTAATCCGCAACCCACATCTAAGATACTTCTATCTTGACTTTTGGAGAACCTCTCCAAGGCCTTGTTTATAAGTACTTCATCTCCAGGATGAGCGTAGTCACCTCCACGCACGAATGAGACCATTTTTTTCCCTTCGAACCATCGTAAGCCACTGATCATAAAATGCTCCAAACTAAATTACCTTAAAATTCTAAACACAATTACCATCACTAGCAATCTTTACCCAATCTAATTTAATATAAGTACCTTAAAAAGACTTCGCTGTTTATTATGAAAGCAAAACCACTATAAATGAAGCTGTAATTAACGTATGTTATACATTAAAAAACCTAAATTAATAATGGGAGACGATTATCTAACAGATTTTCTACCCAGTTCTGTAAAACTACCTCTGCGCGAAAAAGTCAAAATATTAAAATACGCTTACGAGCACGGGATACGTACCTTTGATGTCTCTGTTTGTCCAAATTTTATAAAAGCTTATAATGACTTCCTACAATATACAAATGGAGATACAACCGGCATAGGTAATCCTAATTGGAAATGTGGTTTTAAATTAAAAGATCAAGATTTATGGAACATTCAAGATAGAATTCGAAAAACCTTATTAAAGAAATATTTCTCAGAAGAGGAGCGTAAGTGTATTTTTTCCTTACCCAAAGTAATTCAGAAAAGATGGTTCTTGCCTTCAAAAGAAAAACCGATTCTTAGCGTAAAGGAAGTATCTGATATGTACCTTGATGAAAAACAATTTGAAAAAAATCTTAAAATGCTGAAAGGACTTGTGAAAATTGTAGTATTTGGATCTGATTATTTAGAATGGTTAATCAAGCTAAATAGATTGGACTTAATAAAACAGGGTTTAGAAATTATCAGGAACGCAGGATTTACTCCTTGGTCTATATCCCATTGGCCTTCGGTAACAGCCCCTATTATTCGTGATCTTCCTTTCGAGGGACATTGGATTCACTATAATGAGTTAGAGCAACTTATCGTTCCTAATCGAGCATTAGAGAGTATCAAACAACTTTCAGAACCGATCACAGTTTTTCGGGTTTTAAGCTATGGATTATTATCAGACAAATTTCAACAGGCAGTTAAGTTTGTTATAAATTCCCTGCATCCTGATAATATAGTCATAGGTATCCGCTCCATAGATGATATTAAGCAAACGACAAAAATTGGTAAGTAAACATAACGTGTTGACCTCCAATTTGTGCGACATTATAGCACAGTTTTGTAAGACATAATTGAAATTTGCGTAGGATAGTTAAAGAACTTTGCATCACAAAATTGCAACACCCATGTTCACAACATGCTGATTAATAATAAGAAATTATGCAAAATAACAAGATCGCTTTAGATTTCCCGATCATTAACCTGTTTAAAACCTCTTGAAAGCATTCTCAATAAGTCTAATATTATAACTGTTCAAGATGAACAAGAGTTAATGGATTCAAACATGGAATGTTAGCACGGATGTATTTGCTAAAAAGGATGCCAAGTTAACTCAATCATGTTTACGTGTAGGTTAGGAGACCGGGATCTGGACAAAAAGGATTTTTTTATTGAATACGGATATTCACCAGATCCAGGGCCTACATTTTCTAAGTTAAATATCAAAAACTCAATACCGTAAAAATCCATGTATTGTAAAAAATAAATAATTTCTTTATCTTCAAAAATATTATCATCATTTCTGTAAAAATAGGATCTAGGTAGGGAACAAGCATATCTGTTCCCTACCCATGGATCCCGCATTAAATGCAGGATAATTAAATCAGTAAAAAAATGAACAACAGAGCAGTAGTAAAAAATCGCAGTGTTTCATTAACACCGCAACAGCGGAAAAACAAAGTGCCAATATGCTTAGAACAAGCACCTGGTATTATCATTCATCCGAGTTTTTGCTGTCCACAAATAATGAAGCAAAGCGATCCTCTAACTTCCTATCTACTAGGAACCAAAGTGCTCATGCTGGATTATTTCCCAAAAGCATTAAAAAATTCAGCACTTCCTCCTTTAGATCAAATACCGGAAAAAGGCGGCGAATGGATTTGCGGTCGTATCAATCGTATGCTACATGTACGTAGTTGGGAGCAAGTAAAACATCAACCCAAAAACTACAAACAAATAACTCAGCAAGAAAAACCATGGTTTCCTACCAATAAAGAGGCAGGAAAAAATATCATCTGCACTTTCCTAACCCAAATAGGAGAGGATACAGAAAACGGTGACACTACAACCGATAAAGTAATACTCAAAGATAGCAATGAAAACATCATTGGCAAACTGCGCACCTCAACAATACAATTCTATGCTGAAAATGGTTATAAATACCTGTTTCGAGTCGAAATCCGTAATCATAACTTAGAATCCAATAAGCTTTATGATCTATGCTGGATCATTTTAGATGAACAAGCCTGTTGGGAAAATTCGCCTGATTCAGATAATCACATTAATCCTCTATTAGACATTCAAGATACTCTGATCAGAAAAGCTGTTAGCGAGTACCGGGCACCACAAAAAAATGCATATAAAATAAACCAAAACCAAATCTCAGTTGATGAATCCAATCCAATTCAAAGCTATCATCCTGTGTATATTACCGACAAAAAAACTCTAAAAATAGGTCACTTAACAGATATACATATTTCATCAAGACACTTTGTATTTAAAAACAATAAAAACAAAGCTCAATTAATCATGAACAATTCTCAAAATATTGCTGACATGGTTCATTCAAGTCACCAAAGCACCGAAGAGCTAATACAACAGATACAACAACAAAACATAGACATTCTAATGATTACTGGAGACTTTCAAGACTATAGTCGTAATATAGATCCAAATTCAGTAGACATAAAAAATACCGGCAGTATTTGGACTGAGCTAAATCTAAATCGTATCAGAGATTCAGAAAGAATAAACAAGACTCACCCGTACGGTATAGATGACACACTTGTATTTAGTCTCATTAAAAAATTCTACGACGACTATCAAAAACCAATATATCTTGTAACAGGAAATCACGATTCATATGAATACCCATATGGTATATCACCCAGACTTGGAACTTTAAGAGCAAATGAAGGTATACCAGGCGATCATAATTTAACTATTTCAGAAGCTATATTAATGTTCGGGCCAGGATACAAGGATATTCTGAAAGAAACTAAAGCAATAACTCCAGAACAAGTTGGGAATTTCAGGACATGGTTCGGTGATTTCACTCCATGGTGTAGTGACTGGTTCTACCATGTATTTACTCCATTAAGCGACTTTGTTATTCACAGAGACAAGCAAACACTAATAGGTCTAGGCTGGGGAGATGAAGAAGGATTATTAGAACCCGATTTCTTTCCAGTAGCAGAATATGCTCTAACAAATCTACAAATGAAACTAATAGCAAATGCCCAAAAGCATAATAAGCAATGTTTAATCTTTATGCATCCTACAATAGTGAGCTACCAAGGTGACTATCCTTTATCAAAACAAGGTAAAATCGAATCAAAACCCAATACATATTCATTAGGAACATTTAAAAAACTAAGACCTGAATTTTTTAAAAACTATTTGTTCTCAAACAAAAAATATTACATATTATCAGGACATTCCCATCGCAGTGGACTATACGAAATCAATACAGATATGACTACCAAAGGATATTCACTAGAATCGGCAACAGGCCAACTCAAAAAGTTTGGAGATAAAACCAGAATAATAGTAACCGGCTCAAGTGGCCCTATCCCCGTACAAAATCTAAACGGCGAAATGCAAGGCTATGGTTGGGACATACCAACAGCAACAATTATAGATTTCTCCAATGGAGAAACTATAAAAGTCTTAAAAGCAAATAATGAAACCGCCAAACCAAGATTTGCAGTAGCAATGGATTATTACGACCTAATAGGCAATGGCGTATTTCATGGTAAAGACACAACCTCAGCTTCGTATTTAAGTACCGACAAACTATCTCAAGAACAAACACTTTACGATTTCGATCTAGACTTAGACAAAAAAGGCTTCATAAGCTCCAAAGATGATCCATATACATTTACGGCGAAATTAGATGACGGTTTACCTGATGTTCGGTTTATTGAAAAAATAACTTTTTATGGGTACAAAGGTGATAAACAATTCTTCAAAGTCTCATCAGAAATTACAGCAATAGATAAAACAATACAACTAATATTTAATCCTTTTGAATTTAATAATTGTATGTTAAAAGCTATTGAACAAGTTATTTTTTTGTCAATAAAATTCAACAATAACTTACTAAACATTCCAGGATTTAAACAATATAACTTTGATTCATCATGGGAGATAAGAATACAAGTAGATAAAAGAATCAATGGTGGATATAGGATTAGAAGACATGCAACGCATGGAGAAATACCGAATTTCCGCTGGTATAACGAAGAGTTTCCTAATGAATATCCATATGACAAAGATTTACCAAAGTAAAACATTGTAAGGCGGATAAATGAGGAAAAAATGGATTATTGCATTTTGTTTTGTAGCTATATTATTAATAGCAGGAGAAATAACATTGAAGCATTATATAAATTCACAAGAAATAAAAAAGCTATTAAATGATCCTATTAAACTAAATAAATATATTGCGGAACATCAACCCTTTAGTCTAACAGACACAAAGATAGAAAATCACGATCTCAATGGAATTAAATTAATAAACGGGAAAATAAATAATACAGAATGGACGGCAGTAAATGCACAAAAAAGCCAAATTGACAACGTAATAATAAAAAATGGAGTATTTAAAGATGTTAACTTTAGTTATTCATCAATGAATAAAGTAACTTTCGATCATGCTTCTTTTGATCACGCAAAATTTAATCACAGTATATTAAAAAACATATCATTTATTGATTGCAGGTTCATAACAAGTTCATTTAATAATCTTGTAGAGAGTGAAATATTCTTCGAAAGATCAGATATAAATGACAATGATTTTTATAAGTCACAAATGAGAATAAGCTTAAAAGATACATTAATTAATAACATAGATATGTCTCTTTTAAAACTCGGCTCTAATTTTATCATGCAAGATGGAGAATTGAAGAACATACGAATGTCCAAAGCTCATCTTGATGAATTCAAATTAGACAGAGTAAAAACTAGCAACGTAGATTTCAGTGAAGGGGAAGCAAAAAATGTCTTTCTCAAAAACAGTACTATAGATATTAATATGCCAAAAACCCAAATTAACACTATTTATATTTCCAAAGGGGAAATGATTATGTTCTCACCAGGATATGCCCCAATAGATCAAGCCATAATAACTGACTGTGATGTTTCAAATGATATCAGTTTTTTTGGCTCTAAAATAAATCTGTTAAACATAGCAAATTGCAAAGTAGATAGTTTGTCTTTTGGTGAAGCAAAAATTAACATATTAAAGTTGAAAAACATCACAATTAATAAAGAAAGTCTTTCTCCTCGAGCAAAAATTGTCAAAGCTTACTTGGATGATGTTAAAATAAATGGCAATATTGATTTGCATAATACAATTATAAAAAACTTATATGTCCACGATTTTCATTACAACCCGAATGCTAAAGTTAAAACCGATGACTCAAATCTAGAATATAGCGCTCATGGGTTAAAATTAAAAGGCCTATGGCCTGAAGTTACTTCGGATAAATGGCTAATTTTTCATTGGGGGGAAAATAGCTGATCGACTGTTTATCAATACTGCGCATTTAGAAACCATTGAAACTTATATGCGTACAAAACAAAATACGCTGGATATTTCTGTAATTGCAAAAAATATCGCTTTTTGAAAAGTAAATTTCAGAATTAAAGCTCACGATGCACGATGCACGATGCACGATGTACAATATACAAGATGTATAAGTCATGATTTAACTCTGTGCAATGCCGCCAATTAAGGAATTTGTGGCTTCATTAGGATTTGATCTTTAACAGATAAAAGAGGAAAAGAAAAGAAATATAAGCAAATATAATTTACTTTTGTATAATAAGAAATAACAATGGGGAATTAATATTGGATTAAAAAATCATTGTGTGCGAAGTTGAGAAATTTGTGAAACATATTTAGAATAATTTAAAAAGCCAAAAGATACGTACTAATAGCTCAACTTAATTAGTAAAAAAATAAGGGTGAAAGAAAATGTTGAAAGCCGATTACAAGACCGAAAGTCGCAAGGATTTTACAAGTATTATCAGTGAGTATACTTTTTTTCAAGAACATTCTACAGAACATAAATCTATACTTTGTCAAATGAAGACAAAGTTTAAATCAGCAGATTATTTAAAAAAGAATGGAATTAGGATTTTAGATTTTGGCGGTGGTGATGGTGAGTTACTAAAAGACCTTTATAAACAGTGCAATCTTGCCGAATTTTCCCCTTTTTTATATTTACTTGAACCCGTAGAAAAATACCAAAATGAAGCGAGAGATAAATTAATTAAAGAAGGGTATGAAGGACTTAAGATACTATCCAAAATTGAAGAATGCGAAGATAATTCCCTTGATTTAATTCTTGTTAATCATGTGTTGTATTATGTTAAAGACTTAAATGAGACTGTCACAAAACTGCTTAATAAACTTAATTCTAATGGCAAATTGTGGATTGTTATAGGTAATGATAAAAATACACTAATCAAATTGTGGAAAGAAATTTTTGTGCGTTTTATGGAAGACTCACCTTATTTTTTGAAAGAAGATTTGGAAAAAGTTCTAACAGGAAAAGAAGTATGCATTTTGGAGTCAGAAGTAAATTCTATCTTTGAGTTTGAAAATACGGTTGAAAATAGAGGGAAAATGATGCGTTTTCTTTTAGGTAAATATGCTACTTTGATAAAAGACGAAGTGATAAGGAAAATGACAGAAAGTTATGAAAAAGGAAATCATTTGAAACTTCCTCTTGTAGATAGCTTTATTAGCATAGGGAAAACTTAATAAATAAGGAATGAGATTTTACAATAAGATATTTTTGGGTTTTCTGCTTACTAGTGTTTTTACTGTAGGCACTATTTGTACATTTTCGTTTTTCTATTTTGGCAAAACCTTAAGAAAAAATTTTCTTCAAGTTTATCAAGCCGAAATGTCTCAAGTTGCAGATATGCTTGTATCATTTGAGCATTCAATAGAAAAAAGAGGGATAAATGCTCTTTATGTTTTGAGAGAAATAGACAAAACATCTAATCTTCCATCTAATCCAAAATTAGCAGAATTAGCTAAGGAATTAGCTGTCAGTAATTTTTTTATAACAAACGCTAAAGGTAAATTCATTCGTTCCACAAATGGAGACATTAAAATAAACCTCTTTTACCTTTGTGCTGACTATAAAAACCTAATAAAAGGTAATACCAAAATATTTAAAACACCTATTGTTCCCAGTAGTGCTGAACCAACAGTGGAGCCTTATAAATATATTATGATTCCAAACTATAATAGAACAAAAATCCTTGAAGCAAGCGTACATTTGAACTTTATTAATACGCTCCTGATGTCAAGTTTGAAAAGCATGCCGTATTTTCTTAACCTTCGTCTTTATACGCCTTCAGGCAAATTACTAGGATCTGTTTATCGTTCTTCGAAAAAGATACCCCCAGATAGAAATAAAATCATTAAACTAGAAAAAGATATTGTTACGGATGATTCATTGAATTGCTGTGAATGCCGAATAAAGAATATTTCTTCTTCTAATGGCAAATACTATTACCATCTTGAAGCAAGTATTTCTACAATTAGAATAGATAAAATAATCAATAATGTTTTTGGGGTCATATCTATAATATTTATCATTTCGATAGGAATATGTGCACTTATTGCTCGAATTATTTCTAGACGCCTGGTATCACGTTTGCAAACTTTACACAAGCAAATCGATCAAATTGCAGACAGGAATAGTTTCAAAGGCAAATTATATATATCAGGTTCAGATGAAATTGCCAAGCTCGGTAAACACATTAACAGGCTTTTAAAACAGATTAGTGACGATCAGAAAATTTTGCTTCGAGCAGAAAAAGAAAAGGTTATCGCTTCGGTAGCTTCTCAAGTTGCACATGATATACGCTCTCCTTTAACTGCTCTTGAATCTATTATACAGTATTTAACACAATTTCCGGAGAAAGAGCGACTAATGATCAAGCATGCAGTGCACAGAATTAAAGATATTGCAAATAACTTATTGATTCAATATAAACGAGATAAGTCAAGCTTATTACTTGATAATCAAGAAAAAGTTAGTAATGAATTTATTTTAAATATTTTAGAACGCATTATTTCTGAAAAACGCGCTGAATTTAGTTCAGGTAAAATTTTTTTTGAAATGAAAGTAAATAACGACGCATATGGGATATTTGCAAAAATACAGTTAGTTGAATTCCAACGTGTATTGTCAAATTTAATTAATAATGCTGTAAAGTCTATTACTGAGAAGGGTATGGTTTCTATCAAACTTGGATTGGCAAAAAACGGCTTTGTAATTATTTCAATCAGTGACACAGGATGCGGTATTCCCGAGGAACAACTCACAACAATACTTAAATCTGGTTCTTTAAAAGGGACAGGATTAGGATTAGCGCACGCAAAAAGATGTATAGATTCTTGGGGTGGTGAAATTGCAATTCGGTCAAAAGTTAATGTAGGAACTACAATAAGGGTTATAGTACCTCAATCAAGACAACCAAACTGGTTTGCTTCAAGAATATTGATTAACGAAGATTCTATAATTGCTGTACTTGATGATGATGAATCGATTCATGGCGTTTGGAAGAAACGTCTTACAAAATTTTTAGAACATACAAGAGTTATCTGTTTTTATAATCCTAATGAGCTAATCGGTTGGCACCAAACTCACGATAAGGAGAACATAATTTATCTCATTGATTATGAGTTTATCAAGTACAATTTAAACGGATTGGATGTTATTGAGAAACTGCACATCACTAATCAAGCAATGTTAGTTACAAGTCAATATGAAGATCCTGATATCAGAAAGCGCTGTGAGAAACTGGGTATTGAAATTATTCCAAAAAGTTTTTCAATACACATTCCGATAGAAAAGATTTATACTGATCCAGATATTGTGCTTATAGATGACAACAAATCATTGACAGATATTTGGAAGTTTCAGTGTGAAAAAGCTGGTAAACGTATTGCTATTTTCAATAAAATTTCAGAATTTCGAAGAGTATATCATTTGTATGATAAAAAAACCATGATCTATATAGACTCAAATTTAGGCTATAACCTGAGGGGTGAGATTTTTGCTAAGGAATTATATAAAAAAGGGTACAAAAATTTGTATCTCACAACCGGTTATAATAGTAAAGATTTTAACAATGCTTGTTGGTTAAAAGGAATAGTCACAAAAAAACCGCCATTTTAAAATGGAGAATTAAATAAATGCTTAAAAAGGGGGGAAATGCTAAACAAAAAAATAAATTAGGCTTGATTGACTCTTATATAGAGGAAGTTAACGCCGATATGACACATGACCTGCAGATGTCTTTTGTTATAGCTCAATCTGGAATAAGCGGAGTTAAAGATTATTTACCCCAGCTTATAAAAATTTATCAAGAAGCCGAAAAACATAATCTTAATACACCAAAAATTTATCCGCAACATCTAAAATCCTTAGCAAAAGCTTTAGAGGAAGTTAAAAAAGAAGTTTGTTTCATAAACTATTATATAGATATATTATTAATGGATTTATGTGAGTCTATTACCAAGGACATACCTATTGAAATCTGCTCCATAAAAGAATGCATTAACCAAGCTTTTCAACAATATCCATATCGTTCAGATGAGCAATCGTTAATAATGCATTATTCTCTTGATTTTTCTGACTTTACCTTTAAAGGAAATAAAAGACTCATGAAATATGTATTTTTTTGTCTTATTAGAAATGCAATTAAACAAATAAAACAAACTGATGGTGGGAATATAAAGTTTTCTAGTAGAAAAGAAGGGAATTATAGTTATTTAACCCTTAAGTATACAGGTTTGATAAAATGCCAAAAAAAATTTAAACGTATCTTCAGTAAATTTTGCCCATTTTCTACATATAATATAGGTTTAGGTTCACATTTTTGTCATCGAATTATGCGAAATATCGGAGGTGATATTACCTGCAAATTTAAGAAGAACAAATATATCCTATTTGATTTATGTTTCCCGCATATTATATAATTTTCATTAATTAATGGAGTATATTATGAATACAAATAATACATCATGTTTTTATTTCCCAACAACAGTTATAATTGTAGACGATAATCAGTCATTTTTATCAAACATCGTTTTAAAACTTGATAGAAAAATACCTTTTTTGCTTTCTAGTGAACCGGGGCAAGCCGTTGAGATATTAAGAAACAACTCAAGAGCCCTAGATTTCGCTAATCAAGCTATTAATTATATTTATGATGAAGAAATAGATTTAGACCAGGTCGGTGAAATTATTAGTATCAACATACCGTCTATCCATCGACAAGTTTACAATCCTAAACGATTTTCAAATATTTCTGTTGTCTTAGTAGATTATTTAATGCCAAATATAAATGGTGTTGAATTTTGTCGCAAAATACAAGATTTACCGATTAAAAAGATTATGGTGACAGGCGTTGCAGATCATAAAACTGCTGTTAGTGCTTTTAACGAGGGTATCATTGATAAATTTATCGTTAAAGATGTACACAATGTTTTTGAGGAAATTAATAATGCTATAACAGAACTACAAAAATCTTATTTTAATGATTTATCTAGAAATTTAATTAGAAAAGCTATAGATTGCTTAAACAATCAATCTGTTGCAAAAGTTTTTAATTTTTTATTAAAAAAGTACAGATTATTAGAATATTATCTAGTAGAAAGTTCTGGTAGCTTTTTGTGTTTAGATTTAGATGCTAATCCTGTATGGTTTGTTATAAAAAGTGATAAAGAATTAAAAGAATATTTGAATATTGCTTACGATAACTATGCTCCAAATAACGTCATAAGCGCTCTTACTAACAAGACGCACATACCATTCTTATTCTCGGAAAAAGAAAAAAAATTACCAGTATCTAAATGGGTTAAATATCTTTTTCCAGCAAAGATGATTGAAGATGATAAAACATATTATTATGCGGTAATTAAACAAAATAATTTCAGTTTAAATATTAAAAATATTAAATCGCTTAATTCATATTTATCATTTAATTTCCCATCTGTGCATTAAATACTTTTTCGATAATGTCGAAGTATAGGAGCAGCACTTTTTAATTCGATATCATATATAATTGGTAATTTAACTGTAGTTTGTGGATTTGTACAAACCAATGTATATTTATCTTGTGTGCTACTTTTTCTTAAATTTCTTAATAAGATCGTTCCATCAATCATTTGTACGATACAATTTTGGTTAATAAGCGACAGAATTTTTTTGTTATAATGTTTAATGCCAGCAACAAATTCGCCCTCTCGATAAACTGGAGTCAACCCATCATCTTCAACACGAATTTCTATTGTTTCTGAAAATTGATTCTTAAATAGCAACAATTCGTTAATAATTAAACTTTCTTCTATATCATTATTGGTAATAGCGGATTGAATATTTCGGAGTCGTTCTTGATCTATTTTTTGATAGTTTGGAAGTATATAAGGACCGATACCAGTTTCATATAGAAGCCAGTTTGTCGTACATACTATGCCTTCTTTCGCAACACGTTTAATGATTTTCTCTGCTCCATCAAGAGGTAGACCACCATAACGAGCAATTTCCCAACTTTTTAGAGTACTAATATTAATTTTAGAATCATTACACAGTTGTTGGCGTGTTAAATTGGCTATATTTCTTAAACGTTTTAAACGTTTAGCGCGTGCTTCTGGGGTTGAGACATTATCTGTTACGATAATTTTTTTAGTATATTTTCTTTTATTTCTCATAGCAACATATTTTCTCCCTAATAGAGAGCTGGCCACAAAAACAATTCACAATCAACAATATTTTCACTAATTTGAAGAAAAAAATTTGATTTTTATAATCATTACAATATAATTCTAAATAGTATAATAACATACTTTTATTTACTAATAATAAAAAAGCGATATCAAAGAATTAAAGTTTTATGCTAATTTTAACCAGACGTACAAACGAATCTATCATGATCGGCAATGAGGCTGAGATCAAAATATCAATACTCAGCATTAAAGGCAACCAAGTTAGGATAGGAATTGATGCTCCGAAAGAGATTTCGGTGCATCGGGAGGAGATTTATCAGCGCATTTGTGCTGATAAATCTCAGGGATAACAGGATGTTGATATGGATTTTGATGGTCTAACCATATAAGCATGGACCTCTGATGTAACGTTACTTACGTCGCATGAAAGAGGTAAGGAGAAATTATGGCTAAAAACTATTGGAATATGGTGCTCGATGAGGTTTTAAATAAAAAATCTACACGTCACTTCACTTCAGAGAGTTTCAGTGATTCTGAAACTAAGCAAATTAAAATTAAACCTCGGAGAAAATTGAAAATGTATAACCTCGGAGAGAAATTCAAAGGTATTCACTTTTCTAGAAGAGAGGCTGAGTGTATGGCGCACTTTTTACGGGGCCGAACTGTGAGAAGTACAGCCAATAAACTCGACTTATCGCCCAGAACAGTGGAGTTTTATCTAAGAAACATGAAAAGAAAACTAAATTGTAACACTAAATTTGAATTGATAGAATTAATCTCAGATAGTAATTTTCTGAAAAATATTGATTTCAATATTGACTAGATTTCTACATTCAAATATGTAACATTTAGTATACTAGGACATTTTTTGTAGCAACTGGGAAATAGCTATTTACATGTTCCGTATTTGTGCGACATTATGAAACAATTTTGTAGGATATAATTGAAATTTTTGTAGGACATTTTAGGATTTTTAATCATTGGATTTTAGTCTGTTCACCAATAATATACTGATTAATAGAGAAAAACTGGCTATCATCTCAAAAGCGCTTTAGATTTCTTGGTCATCAATTTGTTTAAAACCTCTTGAACACATTGTGCAACAAGTCTATTATTACAATTGTTCAAGATGAACGAGAGTTAATGGATTTAAACAAAGGAATGTTAGCAAGGATGCATTTGTTAAAAAGGATGCCAAGTTAACTCGTCCATGTTTACATGTAGGTTAGGAGACCGGGATCTGGATAAAAAAGGATTTTTTTATTGAATACGGATATTCACCAGATCCAGGGCCTACATTATTTTGCATTTCCATTATTAATTTCATTGACTTTTAGAAATCTTGATACGATAATAAACGTAATGGAGATACATCGATATGTTTCTAAAAAGATTATTATTTTGTTATATCATCTTTACTGTTTCAGTAACAACTGCTTATGCAGGAATTTTATTTGGCGACCAAACTAGCAATATATTTCTAGGTGCTCAATCGTTTATTTATTCTCACAAGGTTCCAATGGAAACTGCTGAAAAATATAGAGATGGGGCATCTGATTACGTTAGAACACCTATCGGTTTGAGAGTATATCTTGGGTATCGTTTGAATAAAAACTTCTCTCTAGAATTTGGATATACGGATTTTGGTGAAGGCTCGAGTTACGGAGATATAGACAAAATCTTTGGACCTGATCATCTTAAAATAAATGCATATGATGTAACTGGGAAATTAATTTATCCACTAACTAAATACTTTGACATCTACGCTGCTCTCGGCGGTACCATAATGCATGAAGATAATTACAATTTGGAATATGTTTGGGATAAACAACCACTAGTCGACTATAACATATCTAAATTTATGCCTCTCATTGGAGCAGGTATCAGTGTTAATTTTATAAGGTGGTTATCACTTGATATCTTAGCACAACATATTTTCGGTACAGGACAAATAAGTAGTTTCACATATGGCGGGCTAGGATTATCATTGCATTTTCACATTTAATCGCTTTGTTATACGTAAACCATTAAGCTGCTGAACTCCTAATATTCTTTGTTCACTGTTATCGGGAAAATAATTATTTGGCAAATTGCCTAACCCAACAATACAATCACCTAAACCAGCCCCTGATATTTTAGCGCCATAAATATCCGGATGTTGACGTAAAGCAAAAATAAGCTCTGATAAAATCTTATTATTAACACCTATAGAATCTTGAATTCCATGATGAATATTCATCAATTCCCCTAAACGCGACCAATCGCTATTATTAATAGCATCTATAGCATTCTGTACACACTCATCTATAGAATTATATAAGTGACAAAAAAGACTTTTATGTTTATTCTGAAACAACGTTACTTGTTGTACTACGTCTTTTGTCAATACTTTATTACCAGAATATATGACAACTAAAGATGGAATATTGGCCAATTGTTTAATTATCAAAGGATCCATTCGATATGCAATTGCACCTCCAAATATGCTTGCTGCAACATCAGCCCCTGATCCTGTTCCCTGAACTTTCTGGACAATTTGTTTTGCATCATTAAACAATAACTCAGAGTTTAATTGTCGAGAACATAACCATTGCTTTAATACCGATAATGTCGCAACAGTAATTGCAGCGGAAGAGCCTAAACCTACTTGTGGTAAAATTTCCGATTCGATTAGCAAATCAAAACCATATTCTAGTTGTTTGGAATAAGTTTTAATCGCCGTTAGTACGTATTGAAACGGTGAAACGATATTGATGTTGTTTATCTCTTGTTGGCATTCACCAAATAATGAAGAATGTATATTAATAATTTGATCACTTCGGGGAATAAGTGTAATCGTAATATGTCGATTTATTGCGCAAACCACAGCATGGCTGCCATATAAAACTGCATGTTCTCCTAACAGCATTAAGCTTCCTGGAATAGATGCTTTATATGATCTGAGCACCACGAGCAATGCCTTCTATTTTAAACATTTGATAACCATATTTTTTTACTATTGAAGTAATATCGGTTTCAGATGCTATCAATACTACTCCGGCATTGTCGCCTTCGCAACTGCCAGCACCACAGATTTTACCAGCAGCACCTAAGTTTTCAATTTGATGGATTAATCTCTGAACTCTTTCAGGTACGACGCCGATACTAACCAGTAAACGGTGATTAGCTTTTATACATTCTTGAACTTCCAACAAATTATTATTTTGTAAGGCCCTATCAAAATCATTTGTAACAGCACCGAAATCGCGAGCTAAAGAATTGCTATTTTGAAAATGCTTAGCTACTCTGCCGATACATTGCCCTGTTGTCATTGTTGCACTACCTGTATTAATTAAATACAGAGGAATTTCTGGAATATTTCGCGAAATTCCTATTCCATTTTCGAATCTAACACAACCACCATTTAAAGCCACATATAAATCAAGGCCGCTTGAGTGGCCATGTTGCAAATTTTCTATATCGCGAGTAAGTTTTAAATAATTAGTAAGTTTGCCTAATAAGTTTGCAAGTGCAAATGCAATTCCCACAATAACAGCTGCAGATGAACCCATGCCGCTGCTTATTGGGATATTAGAGTGAATAGTAATTTCTAATCCATGTTGCAAGGGCACATTAAGCTCATCTAAGACATGAATAAAAGTGTATTGGGATAATTCAAAAGGCTTTCCTAATACGTCATCAATAGTGCATTCATTACTTAAAAATTCGGCATATTTATTTTGTGTTCTATGTTTTAATTCTCTTAGTAGTTGTAAATTAATTGAAGCAATGTGATTTAAATCAGGTAGAAAAAATCTTATGTCATTGTCATTCCCGCGAAGGAGGGAATCCATTTTTAAAGTTATCTCAGCAAATCGATTCACAGCCATTGCCAATGCTGGCTGACCATAAAGAACGGCATACTCTCCAGATAAGATTAATTTCCCCGGTACTCTTACGGTAATTTCTTGGTTCACGAAATACACTCATAAATACGCTTATGGTTACTTATAGCTGCCAATCGGAATTGTCCGGTTCTATGTTTTGGAATAGTTACAGTACTTCCATCAACTGGTAATTTAAAATTATAAAATTGCTCATATTCTTGGTAGGAAAGATTTTGGCGGTTAGATAATAGATTTTGATGATACTTAATATCTAACATTTTACGATACGCTGATTGCACAACACCACTAAAGAATTCCCCAACACAACCGGCACCATAACTATACATACCGATGCGACTATTTGTTAAATCTTTATCCATAGTTTCTAGTAAGGAAAGCAAACTTATATACAAAGCTGCGGTGTAACAATTACCAATTACTCGACCATAATGTAAAGAATTGCTTACGCATTGTTCCAACTGCATATCAGTTAACTCTTCACAACAAGCAAGTTTTGCCAATCTCTTATGTGCCTTCTCAACCAGTCTAGGCACAGGAACGTGATAGCAAAAATAGTCATGATTGACAAACTGTCTCCCGGACAATTTGTTATAGCTTTGCCAAACCTTATCTAAAACTCGCATATAAAGATCACAGGAATATTTGCCATTTACTATTGCTTCATCGCGATAATAAGGCCTCCAAAAGTCCATAACATCGTCAGTATAAAAACCGCTTTCAGGTTCAATAGCAATCAAACGAGGTTCAGCGGATAATAACATCGTTACTGCTCCGGCTCCCTGAGATGGTTCCCCCGAAGTATTAAGTCCGTAACGAGCAATATCTGAAGCTATGACTAAAATCTTTCGTCTCGGATTCTGATATAACATAGATAAAGCCATCTGAATACACGCGGTACTTGCATAACAAGCTTGTTTTAACTCTATTACACGACATTGTGATGGGAGCTCCAGCAGTTTATGCAAATAAATTCCAGCAGCCTTGGCATAATCTAAACCACTTTCAGTGGCAAACATTAAAGTATCGATATTACTTTTTTCTTCATTCCTTAAAACACGTTGCGCACTGTTAGCGGCCATAGTGACAATATCTTCGTCTGGTGGTGGAACAGACATTTTCCTCTGCCCTAAACCAACATAAAATTTATCAACCGGCACATTACGAGCTTCTGCTAGTATCACTAAGTCTAAATAATAGTGAGGAACATAAAACCCTATAGCATCGATACCTACTTTCATAGCACTTTATTTACCACGCTCTATTTTAATATGACCATGCATTAATTCACCTTGGTTAGTCAAAGCAGCTAACAATGAAATTTCACCGCATAATACTGTTGCTGCAGCAATGATAGCAAGTCGCTTCGCATTTTGCCCCAACTCACGTCGTTCTAAACAATCTAATAGGGCTAAATTATTGTGCACAAAATTCAAGTCTTTACCATTACCGACACTACCAACAATAATATTTGGTAAGGTTACCGAAAAATATAAATCATCATCACGTACCTCAGCATGTACTATTCCCTGTGATCCTTCCACAATATTTGCTGCATCCTGCCCCGTAGCCAGATAAAAAGCTAATAACATATTAGCAAAATGGGCATTAGCAGTTCTAACTCCTCCGCTTAGTATTGTGCCGATAAGGTTCTTCTTTATATTAAGAGCAACAATTTTTTCCGGAGTTGTTTTTAGCTTTGCTAAACAAATATCCCTAGGAACTAAAAGTTCAGCTACTACGTATTTACCACGGCCCAAAATACCATTTACCGCCGAAACTTTTTTATCGGCACAAAAATTTCCACATACAGAAACATGTTGTAATTCGTGGTATTGCTCCATTATCCATTTAAGCACCGTATCCGCCGCTTTAGTAACTATATTATGACCAGCAGCATCACCACTCTCGACAGAAAATCTCATATATAATAAATTCCCAACAATCTGCACATGCCAATTTTGAAGTTTGATATAACGACTGCTAGCTTCAACTATATCCGTTAGCTCTTGGCGTTGTCCTTCTAAACTCAGAACAACTTCATTAGCATACCCAGCATTAGGAGCTTCCAACAAAATCGAACGTGACATACAATCTTTCACTATGGTGGCATGGACACCACCTGATAACCGAGCCACACTAGCACCACGATTAACCGAAGGCCATAACGGTTTTTCAAAAGTAGCTAATGGAACTTTTACTCTAGCATTCAACTCAGAACTTATGATTTTAATCGGCCCTACTACACACATCGGTATAGGTGCATGTTCTGTACTAGTAATCAAAATATATCTCCAATACTCTTCATTTTTAACTTACAATCTGATAAAAAACTTCATCATTTTTAATCATACCAAGATCTTTTCTTGCAAATGATTCAATTGCATCATTATCTTTTTTTAAAGCTTCTATATCCGTCATTAAAGCATCATTTTTTTCTCTCAATGTTGTGTTCTCTGCCTTTTGAATCGCAATTTGTTTCTTCAAATATCTAGTTTCAACAAACCCACCAGAAGCAAACCACAATTTATATTGTAAAACGACTAATAAAATTATCAACAGGATTACTAATGATCTCATGCGTTTAATGATATTCTACTTCAGAGACGGGAAAGCATTACGACCAATAAATGAGGCTTCAGAACCCAGAGTTTCTTCAATACGTAACAACTGATTATATTTAGCAACGCGTTCAGAACGACTTAAAGATCCGGTTTTGATTTGGCCAGTTCCCACCGCTACAACCAGATCAGCAATTATTGTATCTTCAGTCTCTCCAGAACGATGCGAAATTATCGCTGTATAACCTGAATCTTTAGCTATTCGAATAGTTTCTAAGGTCTCCGTTAAAGTGCCAATCTGATTAAGCTTAATGAGAATAGAATTAGCAACACCCTCTTCAATCCCTTGTTTAAAAATCTTCGGATTAGTTACAAACAAATCATCCCCAACTAATTGTACTCGCTTACCTAATCTTTCAGTTAATACCTTCCATCCCTCCCAATCATTCTCAGCTAAACCATCTTCAATACTGATCAATGATGGATATTTTTCTAACCAATTCTCCAGATAATCAATGAATTCCTCTGAAGTCAACACCTTATTCTCAGAAGCTAAATGATACTTACCATCTTTATAAAACTCGGAACTGGCAATGTCTAAAGCTAAATAAATATCTTCACCAATCTTATAGCCAGTTTGCTCGATCGCTTCTAAAATAACTTCGATTGCAACCTGATTGGATTCTAAATTCGGAGCAAAACCTCCTTCGTCACCAACATTAGTATTTAGTCCGCGTTTTTTAAGTACCTTTTTCAAAGTATGAAATACCTCAGCACCATAACGTAATGCTTCAGCAAATGATGGCGCACCAGCTGGCAAAATCATGAACTCTTGAATATCAACGTTATTATCAGCATGAGAACCACCATTGATAACGTTCATCATTGGTACCGGCATCACAAATGGTCCTTGTTTATTTAAATAAAGGTATAAAGGAACTCCCGCATCCCTGGATGCACTCCTTGCTACAGCCATTGAAACAGCTAGAATAGCATTGGCACCAATACATCCTTTATTATCAGTACCATCCAATTCGATCATAAGCTTATCAATTTTCTCTTGCTCAATTGGATCCTGACCCAATATCGTACTATTAATCTCATCATTGATATGCTCAACTGCACATAACACTCCTCTACCTAAATAACGCTTAGGATCCTTGTCACGAAGCTCCAAAGCTTCTCTGCTGCCGACAGATGCACCAGAAGGAACACTGGCTTGGCCGACAACGCCAGATGACAAAGTCACTTCTGCTTCTACCGTAGGATTACCACGTGAATCCAAAATCTCTCGGCCATGTATTCTAGTTATTGTTGACATATTTAATTCCTTATTTTCACTGATCAAAATCAATCAAAGTTTTGATATCATAATCACCAATTACTTCTCGACCCTTTAAATAATTTAGCTCAACTACAAAAGCGTAACCTATAACATCACCACCTAGCTTTTCAATTAATTGCCTTGCAGCTCTGGCTGTTCCACCTGTAGCTAATAAATCGTCTATAATTAACACTTTCTGCCCAGGTTCGATTGCATCTGCTTGAATTTCAAGAATACCATCCGCATACTCCAATCCATACTCGATATTTTCTATTGGCCCAGGTAATTTACCTGACTTTCTCACCATAATACAACCTTTGCCGACTCGCATCGCAAATGCACTTGCAAAAATTAAACCACGAGATTCAGCACCGGCAACAATATCATATGGCTTGTCTTTAAAGTGATTACTAAATTCATTAACAATGTAATCCATTGCCTCAGGAGATTTTAGAATAGGCGAAATATCTTTAAAATTAATTCCCGGCTTCGGAAAATCAAGAAATTCACGTACGTAGGATTTCAAATTCATTCAATTATTTTACCAGTATACCTCCAAGCATATCAACAGGGTTTAGGGGACATACATAACATTTATCCTTTTATATAGAACCAAAATTGTGTGTAATAAATCTCAAAAGGATAAATGTTATGTATGTCCCCTATTCAGTCTATTGCAAAAAATCGCCTTAATAGCTTAATATATCACTTATGAACATCAATTTGCCAAACTTTGAAAAAATACGTGTTTTGGTTGTTGGCGATGTAATGTTAGATCGCTATTGGAAAGGAGATGCTTCGCGCATTTCACCAGAAGCCCCAATACCAATAGTACATATTAAAGAATTTAGTGATAGTCCTGGCGGCGCCAGTAACGTCGCACTTAATGTTAAAGCACTGGGCACTCAGGTTGTTTTATTAGGATTAATTGGCAAAGATGAGACTGGTAAGATTTTACAAAATAAACTCAATGAAAAGGGAGTGAATCATCAATTACAAATAGTTCCTGAATTACCCACCATTGCCAAAACACGGATTATTGCACATAATCAGCAATTAATTCGTTTAGACTTTGAAAAAAACTTCTTCGATATTGATACGCAGGAATTAATCAAAATTTATAAAACACATCTAAATAACACCAATATAGTAATTATTTCTGATTATGGAAAAGGCATTGCCAATTGCGTAAAACAAATAATCCAATTAGCAAGATTAAAAAATATTCCTGTCTTAGTAGATCCAAAAGGTAGAGATTTTAGTATTTACCATGGTGCAACTCTAATTACTCCTAATCTAAGTGAATTTGAAACGATAGTTGGTCCATGCCGAACTGATCAAGAGTTGGAACAAAAAGGCTTAGAACTACTACAAGCTAATAACTTTACCGCTGTATTAGTAACCCGCGGCGCACAAGGAATGAGCTTAATACATAAAGCTGAAAAAACCCTTCATATTCCCACTCAAGTACATGAAATCTACGATGTTACCGGTGCCGGTGATACAGTGATTGCAACATTAGCTGTAGCATTATCAAGCGGAGAACATCTAGCCAAAGCATGCGAGCTTGCTAATATTGCAGCCAGTATCGTTGTGCGCAAACTCGGTGCAGTTAGTATATCTGCAGCAGAATTACGTCGTACGTTACGAAAACGCGATAACTCTTGGCTTGGCATTACCAGTAAAGAACAACTACTGCAAGATGTAGCTGACGCTAAAGCTCACGGCGAAACTATTGTGATGACTAATGGTTGTTTCGATATATTGCATACTGGACATATAAGTTACTTAGAACAAGCAAAATCCTTAGGTTCGCGATTAATAGTAGCTATAAATGATGATGACTCTGTTAAGAAACTCAAAGGACCAAAACGACCGGTTAACAGCTTAGAAAAACGCATGGTAGTACTAGCAGGTTTAAGGTGTGTAGACTGGGTTATACCATTTTCAGAAGATACTCCAGAAGAATTGATTACTGCGATAACACCCGATGTTTTAGTCAAAGGTGGTGATTGGCAAGTAGATGAGATTATTGGCGCTAAACATGTAATAAAACATGGTGGTGTAGTACAATCTTTACCTTATGTAGACAATTATTCTACTACAGATATTATCAGTCGCATCCGAGGATCCAAGCAATGATAATAGTAACTGGAGGTGCCGGTTTTATTGGAAGTAATCTAGTTAAAGATTTAAATCAAAAAGGCTATGATGATATTTTAATAGTTGATGATCTTAGTTACGGCCCCAAATTCAAAAATATCGTAGACTGTAAAATTTCAGATTATTTGGATAAAGATGATTTTTTAGCAAAGATTACTAATGACACCAACTTCGGCAGAATAGAAGCTATTTTTCATCAGGGCGCATGCACAGATACTACAGAATGGGATGGTAACTTCATGCTGCGTAATAACTATGCTTATAGTAAAACTTTATTGGGGTATTGCCTTAAAAACAAAATCCCATTTATTTATGCTTCAAGTGCAGCAGTTTATGGCGCCAATACTATCTTTAGCGAACATCCAAATAATGAGATGCCGCTCAATGTTTACGGTTATTCTAAACTTTTATTTGATCAACATGTGCGTCGTATATTACCAAAAGCGAAGAGCCAAATCGTAGGGTTCCGCTATTTCAATGTCTATGGCCCCCGTGAACAACATAAGGGGACCATGGCCAGTATGGTGTTTCATTTAAATAATCAATTCAAAAAGAATCAGGCTTTACATTTATTTGAAGGTTCAAATGGATATGGTAATGGTGAACAACGTAGAGATTTTATCTATGTTGGCGATATAGTTGATATCAATTTATGGTTCTGGCAACACCCTATGTTAAACGGTATTTATAATGTCGGTACTGGACAAAGTCAAACTTTTAACGACATGGCAAATACAATAATTACATGGTATGGCAGTGGCAAAATTGAATATATCCCCTTTCCTGATAACCTGCGTGATCATTATCAGAGTTTTACCCAAGCTGATATTTCCAAACTTAGAAAAGCTGGCTACGATGGAACTTTTCATTCTATCGAAGAAGGAATAAAAAGCTACTTAGAGTGGTTAAATAAATAAATTATTTATCTACTTATTGGCCTAATGCTTCAGTAGATTCATTTTCACTAGGTCCCGTACATATAGTTTCTTTTTCATGCTTAGGATCGTTGCAATAAATGATTTCTCCGACTTTCTTGGCTTGCAGATCTAACATTGTATTAGAAACAGCAAGTTGATTTAATCCGTTAATTGAATCCATGATTATCATACGTTCGTTCTGTTCGCGTATAGCATTTAATTGGCTATTAATCTCTGCCAACACAAATAAGGTTTCTCGAGCGACAGTAGCTGGTGAAGCTTTAGCCATTTCATTATAATACTTTTCATCTAAACGCCGATCAGTTTGTTCATTCCTAATTTGCAAAGCACTTTTACCACCTACTTGAGCCACTCTCTTCTGAAAACTGTGCCGTAAATTATCAAGATATATACTTCTTGCAGCAACTATTCCACGGTAAGTTCTTTTATACTCCTGATAATCAGGTTTAGTCTGTAGCATATCATATAATTTCTTTATATCTTTTATAGATAATGGCTTCTTACCTCCTATTGTTACCACATCTTTTGAAGGATCTTCCGGATCACTGATTGGAACATCAAATTTCGGAGCAAGACGTATTACTGGTGGTGGAGAAACATAACTTTTAACTTGATCAAGAAAATTCTCAGCATCATTTATTTCTTCTGTATTTTTATAGGTATTCGGCCCTAATAAACTTTCCACATCAAATATAGCATTGCCTTTCATTGCCTGCTCGTTTCTTGCTTTTAAGTTGGCAGGTGGCTTTGAAAAAACGCCCCCCTTGTCTTCTCCGCTAATTACATCGTCACCAGCTAATTTTGTTAATAAGCCTATTTGTTGTTCAGTTCTGGCTCGTATTCCAGCAAAATCATTCGCAACCTCATCAGCACTATCTTTTTTAACTGCTTCACTGGCATTTTCCTCGGCTGTTTTACGGTTTGCATTGTTAGCTGTAGTTGGCGGAATTTGCCAATCTGTCTCATAAATTAAATCCTTATAAGTTACCAACGCTTTGTTATATATTTCGCTTAAAGCTTTTTTATAAAGCTGGTACAACGCTTTTACTACCCCTCCACTTAAACCAGCTACAGTAACTGGCATACCGGCTGTAGGAGCCTGTGCTTTAGCTAATTGCATTGGACCAATAGATAATCCAAAAACAGCAATAATAATCAAACTAGTTCTACTAAAAATTCTCAAAATTATTCTACTCATAAATCACCATTTCATCTTAATTACCGGAAAATATTATGTCGATCATAACTTTTGTCAGCATCTGACTTCTGTGGCTGTGGCTGCTCTTTCTCCTGATCATTTTTCTCACTATCTGCAGAAGGTGCTACCTGATCATCTGTCTTACTCTCTGCAGAAGGTGCAGACGGGAAAGCATATTTCATTATTTGAGATCTATCTACCGAAGCAGGCGGTATAGAGACACCCGAAGTTAGCTCTTCAGCTGGTATTGAATACTTGTTAACAAACCCATCTCTAAAAGCATTTAGCCCTTCTTCGCCCTTACTCCCAAACAGCATGTTACGACACATAGTTTGGACATTGATATCCGAATACCTTGCACAAGGATCATCATTCTGCGCGTATACACACGGAATAACCCCAAACATAGCAATTACTGCCAATAAAAAAACACTTAACTTATGCACCTTCACTCTCCAAAGCTTTAGTTAACAAAGCGAGTCGTTCTGCAGAGAACACCCTCGCCAACAATCGTAATCGTTCAAATACAATATTTCTTCGTAGAAATAAACCTGGAATATCTTCACCTGATTTACTTACTTCTTCAGCGTGCATCAGCAACTTTGACGCAGATCCCGGATTAGCAGTATCCAAACATTGCATCAATCGCAACATTCGAGCTGCTTTAATATAAACAGCCAACCTAATAAACTGATCTTCCTTTTGTAAATCGATACCGCCAATATCATTCAAGGCCTCGCCTAATTTCTGCATCGCTTCTTCTAATTCCGAATCGCCATCTAAAGTCCAATCCTCGACTCCTTCCATAAACGAAACTACTCGATAAATCATTGGATCCTTATATTCACGCCAATATTTATGCGAAGCTTTATTGGTCAAATCTGGCATATTAATATGTTATCACAAAAATCTTAAAAAATCCTTAACGGCATCGCTAGAAATTCAGTCTATAGACCAAAAAAGTATTTTTTGTCATTCCCGCGAACGCAGGAATCCAATATTTACAAGGCTTCTCTGGATCCTCGCTTCCCAAGGATGACGTTTTTTTATTTCGATAGATACCCTTGATTTTATTTATTGATGTAAAAATCAATGTTAAATTAGATAACTAAAAAAATTGTTAAAATGTTTTCTTAAAAATTTTAAAGTAGTATAATAATTTTGCTTTGATAAATTAAATATAACATACTGCCCTCACAATAGTCCTTATAAAAAGATAAGGATATCTAAATAATCAGCATGGATTCACTAAAAGACTAGTTGGCAGTAAATATACAAATTAAAGAGTAAGTTGATATGTTTAGAACCAAATTAAAAGGAGAACTAAATAATAAAGATATTAAGCAATGTGCTTGTATATTACCAATTAGTGTTGGTCAGAAATACCATGAAAATGATAAATTTGCGGCTACCATTGAATTAATAAACAGCAACTTTGGTGAATGTACAATCGTTGTTGCTGACACTTTAGCAAGGCATACATCTCTAAAAGAATTAGAAGATGATACAGACGAAACAATTCGTCAAAAACTATGTAAAAAAGGAAATGAATGGATTGACCGAAATGCTGAGGCTCTAAAAAAATTGACAATTACCCATAAAATTGTTAGATGGGATGAATATCTTATGCATCAAAAATATCAAGAAAAAAGAGACCAAGTAGAATCTTTATATAAGACAGATAAGGAATTTAGAAAAGCAGTAGAAGGTGCAATGGCTGTTTTTCTACGCCGTTTTAAAAACCAACGTGAGAACAAAGAAGGATCTTTTGATGAAAGTAAAGCATTTAAGCATAGTTTAGAATATGTAAAAGAAGAATGTGCAGTCCTGTTACTATGGCCTGATACCGAAAAATGTGATTTTTTAATCTATCCAAACAAATTGCATCAGGCAATGTATAATTTACGTCGTAGATTTATTGCTCCCGATAACGGTGATTCAACAAAATTACAACCTTTAGTCGTAGAATTTAAAAAAGTAAAGCAATCTTTAGAACTAAATGGATCACCAGAAAATCATCTAAATGGTCATAGTTATGTTTCGCAATATATGTCTGGAACAAAACAAACTATTAACCCTGCAATGTTCTTTCAAGCAAAACCCCCGATCAATATGACTATGTCTAAAGCTGAGTTATTTGAATTTATCGAGTCTCACCTTAAGATGATTCGGGCATGCACTCAATCAATGACCCCACAAGCTAGTTTTGAATTCTTGAAATATACCTTTACTCATATAAACTCGATAATATACTCTATAACCATCACAAACAATTCTGACAGCGATTCTAGCGATCATAACAATGAGCATTCACCATCCACACCCGCCGCAACTAATCCTTGACACTTTTCTCTCGTTAGCGGTTTAACTATAACATCATTCATTTTTGCACCAATACAGTTCTTTTTAGAAAAATCGTCCTGATGTGCTGTTAATGCAATAATAGTCGTGTTTTGATTCGGATTTTTGTTGTCCCCACGAATACTTTTAGAAAGTTGTATACCATTTATATCTGGTAATCCGATATCTATAAATATTAAATCATAAAAATTACTCTTAGTTAAAATAAGTGCTTGCTCACCTGACTCAGCAATATCAACATGGCAGTTAATGCTTTCTAACAGATTTTTTGCAACTATTTGAGATAATTTTTCATCCTCGACCAATAGAACATTCATTTTGAGTTACTCATCTTTTTTACTATTATTAACTAACGGTAGTTCCACAGGTAAGGTGCAAACAAAGGTCGTACCTTTATCTAACTCGCTTTCTATTTCTATGTTCCCACCTAATTCCTCTGTAAATTTCCTCACAATTCTCAATCCCAATCCTAATCCTTTATAACGACCTGTGTTAGACAAAGTTAATTTTTGAAATCTTTCATAAATAACATCCTGTTTTTCTTTTGGAATTCCTATTCCCGTATCTTTAACAATAAATCGCAATATAATATTCCTCTCATCTATCTGTTTTGCCACCTCTGCTATCAATTTTACAAATCCCTTATTCGTAAATTTAATAGCATTACTCACTAAATTCAATAATAATCTATGAATACGATATTCATCACTGATAATAATTTTAGGCACATTACCATCCAAATGTGATTCTAATAAAAGGCTCTTATTTTTGGCTGATGCCGATTCTAATTTAACTATCCGTTCTACCAATGAATAAACATCGATTTTTTTTGATAATATAGAAAGCGTCCCAGATTCAATTAGATGAAACCTCAATATATCATTAAGGATATTTAACAATTCATCAGATGCAGTAGTAATTAAGGTTAGATATTCTTTATCTCTTTTCTCTTTAGCTGCTTCAGCTAGAATTTTAGCTAAACCGAATATACCACTTGCTGGAGTCCTAAGATCATGTTGCATATTTAGCATAAATTCTGTCTTCGCCTGGTTCGCCGCTTCAGCTTTTTCTTTAGCTCCTTTCAATTCCTGTTCTGCTTTCTTGCGATCAGAAATATCGAAAGACACGCCTAGCAATCCAATTACGTTATTATCCCTATCATGTAAAGGAACTTTTTTGGTTAAATATGTAGTTAAATTACCTTCAACATTTAAACCGATCTCTTCTAAAACATATTCTTTATCCTCTCGCATTGCAATATTATCAGCTTCAGATGCTTGATCAGCCAACCGTGAATCAAAAAGATCATAATTTGTTTTTCCAATAATTTCCTTCGGCGTTTTTAATTTAAGTATACGTGCAACGTTATCATTACAACCTAAAAACACACCATTTTTATTTTTCCAAAAAATATTACCTGGCATCAAAGCGATTATATTCTTCAATGTAAATTCATTATTTTTATGTGCAGTAATATCAGTAGAAACCCCTAAAATACCTATAACATCTCCTTTATCATCTTTTAATGGAGCCTTATGTGATAAACAAATTCTATTATTACCGTTAGTAAAATCACACCTCTCTTCTACTACTTTAGACATCCCCGAACTCATAATCTCTCTATTGTTTGCCAATATTTTATCTGCCTTCTCTTTGGGTTGAAAATCATGAAGAGTTTTTCCAATTACATCTAGTCTAGAAGAACATCCCTCATCCCTAGCCTGCTCGTCGTTACAACCTAAAATACGGCCATCTCTATCCATCCAATAAATATGTCCAGGCATTGAAGCGATAATATGCTCAAGCTGCCGAGATTTTTTCTGCTCATTAGCAAGTTTATTTGAAACTTTTTTTAATTTCGCCTTTAATTCAGCAATAGTTCCTTTGTATTTTTCGGTAGGCTTTTCCATGTATTAAATCTCAAAATTTACAATCTTGGCAATATAAAGTTAAAATTAATCTGATGTTCCCTAATCTTATATTCTATCTACTTTTTAAACAAGTTAAAATACTGGCCATTAAACGCAATTATTCGTAACAACTTTTATCGGAATGAGAAGAACTCACCGCTCTCCACTATCATCAAAATCTAAAACACCTTGCTTGGACATAGAACTCACAGGACACTTTAATCCAAAATGTAAATAAGCTTGCTTTGTCGCTACACGGCCTCGCGGGGTACGCATTACAAAGCCTTGCTGAATCAAATACGGTTCTACAACATCTTCTAGAGTATTGCGCTCTTCACCGATCGCTGCAGCCAGACTATCAATGCCAACGGGACCACCATCAAATTTTTCAATTATAGACAACAATAATTTTCGATCCCATATATCAAAACCGTTATGATCTATATTCAATAAATTTAAAGCCTTATGGGCAACTGTTTGAGTAATTTTACTGTCTGCTTTAACTTCTGCATAATCACGAATTCGGCGTAATAATCGATTAGCCACTCGCGGCGTGCCCCGGGAACGTTTGGCGATTTCTTTGGCTCCATAATTATCGATAAGAATATTTAGAATATTAGCTGAACGTTTAACGATAGAAGTCAGTTCATCTTCATCATAAAATTCTAAACGCTGCACAATGCCAAATCGATCGCGTAAAGGTGAGGTTAGTAAACCGGCTCTAGTTGTAGCACCAACTAAAGTAAATGGTGGTAAATCTAGTTTAATAGATCGCGCAGCAGGTCCTTCGCCAATGATGATATCTAATTGATAATCCTCCATCGCCGGATATAAGATTTCCTCTATTGCCGGACTTAGACGATGCACTTCATCGATAAATAAAACATCATGTGGTTCTAGATTGGTTAACAAGGCCGCTAAATCACCCGCTTTTTCTAAGGCTGGACCTGAGGTTTGTTTTAGCGCAGCCCCCATTTCATTTGCAATTATATGTGCAAGAGTAGTTTTACCTAATCCGGGAGGACCGAATATCAATACGTGATCCAAAGCATCGTTACGTTTACAAGCCGCACTGATAAATATTTCCATTTGTTCGCACACTTGCTTTTGGCCAATATAATTAGCTAAACGCTTCGGTCTAATAGCGCGATCAACTGCTTCGTCTTCAGCAGTATTTTTTGAAGTAACTAAACGATCCTGTGTACCATCCACCATTTTATTATTTACCCTGCAATGCTAACCGAATTAGCTGTTCACTAGATAAATTTTTTTCTTTATACCTAATAACAGCACTATGAGCTTCTTGCTGTTTGTAACCTAGAGCGATTAAAGCGCTAATGGCATCATTGATAGCTGTATTCCCAGCAACTGATATATCACTACTCTCTACATCCCAACCTTTTAACGAATCCCGCATTTCCATTAACAAGCGTTGTGCGGTTTTTTTGCCAATTCCAGGTAAACGCACCAAGGAAGCAATATCATTATCCCTAACACACCTTACAAAAGTATCAGCATCGATACCAGAAAGAATCGTCAATGCCAACTTAGGACCGACACCGTTTATTTTAATCAGAGACCGAAACAAACTACGTTCCTGTTTACGCACAAAACCATATAACAATTGGGCGTCGTCGCGTACTATAAGATGTGTATATAAAGTTACTTCTTTTCCAATACTCGGTAATTGATAAAAGCTGGTCATTGGCACCTGTAACTCATATCCGATGCCACCTGCTTCTACCACTAATGTAGGCGCGTGTTTTTCTAATAAAACACCGCGCAGTTGTCCAATCATTCACTTACTCCTTTCTTTAAAGTATGAGCATGACATAACGCTATAGCTAATGCATCTGCAGCGTCTTCCTCCGTTTTGGATTTGAGATTAAGTAAAGTCTTCACCATATGCTGAACCTGCGCCTTACTTGCTGCCCCATATCCAACTACAGCTTGTTTTACTTGGCGAGCCGAATACTCAGCTACTAAAAGATTCTGTGCAACTAAAGCGGCGATTGCTGCACCTTGAGCTCGCCCTAATTTCAAAGCCGAATTGGCGTTAATATGCATGAACACTTGCTCAATAGCTGTTTTCTGCGGTTTGTATATGTTGACCACTTCCGTAATACCAGTAAAGATTTGTTGCAATTGTTTCGAGAATTCTTTACTAGTTGCACGAATGCAACCGCTTGCTACATATTTATCTCTAAAACCATCTGAATCGATTACTCCATAGCCTGTAATACGTGAACCAGGATCGATACCAAGTATTATTGCCATTTCTCTAAAATTTCTTCAGAGATATCTGCATTATGATATACACATTGTACATCATCCAAGTCTTCTAACATACCAACCAAACTCAATAGTTTCTCTGCTGCATTGGGATCTAAAGTTATCTCGGTATTAGGCACCATGCTGATTTCTGCATGATCTGGCTCTTCCACGTTTTCTGCAGCTATCGCATCTTTTATCTTGGCAAAATCATCAACCGAAGTTATTACATCAATGCTGCCATCTTCATTAACTTTTACATCATTAGCCCTGGCATCTAAAGCTATTTCCATAATTTTATCTTCATCGCTACCAGGAGCAAAAGTAATCACTCCTTGTTTATCGAATAAATAGGCTACAGACCCTGTAGTACCCAAATGCCCATCATATTTTGAAAAAGCATGCCTAACTTCCGCAACTGTACGGTTACGATTATCCGTTAAACACTCTACTAAGATCGCTACACCATTTGGTCCGTAACCTTCATAATAGATTTCTTCGACATTAATTTCTTCACCTTCACCACTGCCTCTTTTAATAGCACGGTTAATAGTGTCTCGTGGCATATTATGTGCCAATGCTTTGTCAACAGCAGTACGCAGTGTAGGATTTTTATCTATATCCCCGCCACCTTTTTTTGCTGCAACAGTTATGGCGCGTATTAATTTAGTAAATATCTGTCCTCGCGCAGCATCCTGGCGAGATTTTCGATATTGGATGTTAGCCCACTTACTATGTCCTGACATTTTCTTCTCTATTTATTCTTTTTTATAATTTTTATTCCTAACTCTTGCAGTCGCTCATTAGAAAGCTCTGAAGGCGCGTCAGTTAATGGGCAACTAGCTGTTAATGTCTTTGGAAATGCAATTACATCACGAATTGAATTGCAACCCGTCAGCAACATAATAATTCGATCAAAACCAAATGCAACTCCACCATGTGGTGGGCAGCCATATTTAAAAGCAGTTAATATATGACCGAATTGGGTTTGAGCAGTCTCTTTATCAATATTCAAAACATTAAAAACTGCTTGTTGTAATTCCAGATTATTAATACGAACTGAACCGCTACCAATTTCATGTCCATTTATAACCATATCGTATGCCCTCGAAAGTGATTTTCCTGGATCAGCTATTAATTTTTTGGGATTAGTTTCTATTGGTGCAGTAAACGGATGGTGAGTAAAAGTCCAACCCTGTTCGGTTTTTTCAAACATTGGGAAATCTGTTATCCATAGCGGCCGCCATCCTCCTTCCACTAAATTATGCTCTTTACCTAACTTAATGCGCAAAGCACCCATTGCTTCATTGACTAAGTCTTTCCTATCTGCTGCAAAGAAGATCATATCATTATTTTGTGCGCCTACTCTTTCTAAAATAGCTTTTACGATTTCAGGAGATAAGAATTTCAAAATAGATGATTGTACACCATCCATACCGGCATTAACGTCAAGTACTTTAATGCAAACCAATCCTTTTAGGCCGTAATCGCTTACGAATTTTGTATAATCATCGATTTTCTTGCGACTAAGTTCGGTGCCATTCGGCAATCGCAATGCCACTATCCTGGTATCAGAAGCGGATGCTGTTTCAGTGAATATTCTAAATTCTGATTCCTTCACCAAATCATGCACATCCACCAATTGCAAAGGTATACGTAAATCTGGTTTATCTGAGCCATATCTACTTATCACCTCTGCATAGGTTAGTTTCGGAAAGGGATTGGGCAAAGTAACATCTAATAATTCAGTAAATAAATGTCGTATCATCTCTTCTAATAAACCTTGGATTTCACTCTCATTCATAAATGACATTTCAACATCTAATTGAGTGAATTCAGGTTGTCGATCAGCGCGTGAATCTTCATCTCGAAAACAACGCACGATTTGATAATAACGATCTAGTCCTGCAATCATTAATAGCTGCTTAAAAATTTGTGGAGACTGTGGTAATGCATAAAATAACCCTGAATAAATGCGGCTTGGAACCACATAATCGCGAGCCCCCTCTGGAGTAGTTCTAGTCAACATCGGGGTTTCGATTTCGATGAAACCATGTTTGTCTAAAAAACTGCGTATGGTTTGTGCTGCTTTGGCACGAAATACAATACGTTGAGTCATGTCACTGCGACGTAAATCCAAATAACGATATTTCAAACGTAGTTCTTCGCTTAACTTCTGATATTTATCTATACGAATCGGTAACGTTTGAGATTGGCTTAGTATTTCTAAATTAGTACATTCCATTTCTACCTTTCCACTAGATAAATCTTGATTGATCGTACCTTTAGGCCGTGGTCTAATTCTACCTTTAGTTTTGATCACATCTTCACTATGAAGTTGTTCAGCACAAGAAAAAGCTTCTACGCGTTTTGGATCAACTACGATCTGCACAATTCCTTCGCGATCGCGTAAATCTATAAAGATAAGCCCCCCGTGATTACGGCAGCGATGTACCCATCCGTATAGTTCAACACTTTCATCTAGTAACGATTCATTAATTTGCCCACAATAATGGGTACGCATAAAAAGTTCTCCTTTTTAATCTAAATGTTTTGTCATTTCTACTCAATAATAATAGTATTGTAATGCTATTTTTTAAAATTCACTATCTATGCAGGGGAATTATTATGGATATTGACGAATTATTAACTTTAGCCGTGGAGCATAACGCTTCTGATTTACATCTCTCATCTGATCTATCACCTTGGATAAGGATTGATGGAACATTGCAACAATTAGATATGCCTAAATTTAGTTATAATAAGTTACTTGAAGCACTAAAAGCATGTATGGATGAATGGAATCGTCAAAAATTTGAGCAGAGTTGGGAGGTAGATTTTGGTTATGAATTACCAAATGTAGCTCGATTCCGAGTTAATGTTTTTAGGCAAGATCGGGGTATAGCTGGAGCATTTCGTACTATTCCAAGAAAAATTCTAACGTTGGAAGAATTACAAATGCCAAAAATTCTAAAAGATATTGTAATGTTGCCTCGTGGACTAGTCTTAGTCACCGGACCAACAGGATGCGGGAAAAGTACAACTTTGGCAAGTATGATCGAACATATTAACGAACGTAAAAGTGATCACATTATAACTATTGAAGACCCGATTGAATATATGCACGCAAGTAAAAAATGCTTAATTAACCAACGTGAAGTAAACCATGACACTAAAAGCTTTAGTATAGCATTACGTTCTGGATTACGTGAGGACCCGGATATTATATTAGTTGGAGAAATGCGTGATCTAGAAACCATCAGGCTAGCTTTAACTGCTGCAGAAACTGGTCATTTAGTTTTTGCAACTTTACATACTTTATCTGCCGCTAAAACTATTGCAAGAATTATAGACGTATTTCCAGGTGAGGAACGCTCGCTAGTTAGAACTATGTTATCAGAATCTTTGCAAGCTGTAATATCTCAGGTACTAATAAAACGAATCGGCAGTGGACGCATTGCAGCCACCGAAATTATGTTAGCTACACCAGCAATACGCAATTTAATCCGTGAAGACAAACTACCACAGGCATACTCTATAATCCAGACCGGTAGTTTGCACGGTATGCATACTCTGGACCAGGATTTATTACGTTTAGTTGCAGAAGGAATAATAGATGCATCCACAGCAAAAACAGCAGCTCAAGATCAAGCATTGTTTCAAAGTTAAAAATTTTATGAACAAAAAAACCCAAAAAAGTCTGACCTTTTTAGGGTTCGATTTTGGGTTAAAACGTATTGGTATTGCAGTAGGACAAAGTATAACTATGAGTGCTACTCCACTTTCCACAATTAACGTACGAAACACATCTCATTGGAAAGCAATTGCTAAACTTATCACAACTTGGAAACCACATGCTCTAATCGTAGGAATCCCGGTTAACATGGACGGATCAGAACAACCTATTACTAAACAAGCACGGCGTTTTGCTAAACAATTATATGACCAATTCCATCTTCCAGTACATCAAGTTGATGAACGTTTGACTACAAAAGCAGCACGTGAAAAAATATACGAAACTGGAGGTTATAAAGCATTACAGAAAGCTGCTATTGATAGCATTGCAGCAAAATTAATTCTTGAGAGTTGGATACGTGAAAATTATGGATAATATCGATAGATCAAGATAAAATAATATTTCTTCATAGAAGTTATAAAATAATAATTAAAATTAGTTAAATCTGAGGATTTCCTTTGTGGATATATCTATTTGGAAAAAGTGTTTAGACCATTTACAAGACGAACTTCCTTCAAAGCAATTTAATACATGGTTACGACCTTTACAGGCAGAAGTTAAAGATGGTAATTTACTATTATTTGCACCTAACCAATTCGTTTTAGACAACGTTTCTGAAAAATTTCTGAATCAAATTAACAAATTATTATCTGAATTTTGCGATGGTAATACTCCACAAATAAAATTAAAGGTTGGAACAAAACATTCAACTACTACAAAAAAGCACAAAACATCATCTACTAAAATTACCCCTCATAATCACCTTAATCCTAATTTTACTTTCGATACTTTTGTGGAAGGTAAATCTAATCAACTTGCGCGAGCTGCCGCAATTCAGGTTGGTGAAAATATAGGTAAAGTTTACAACCCGTTATTTATCTACGGCGGTGTTGGATTAGGTAAAACACATTTAATGCATGCGATAGGAAATCTAATTTTAAAGAAGCAACCATACGCTAAAATACTATATATACACTCTGAACAGTTTGTAGCAGAGATGGTAAGAGCGTTGCAACGCAATTCTATCGACGAATTTAAGCGCTGTTACCGTTCACTAGATGCGTTACTTATTGATGATATTCAATTTTTTGCTAGAAAGGAGCGATCTCAAGAGGAATTTTTTCATACCTTTAATGCTTTACTTGATGCTCGGCAACAAGTTATCTTAACTTGCGATAAATATCCAAAAGAAATAGATGGATTAGAAGAACGATTAAAATCTCGATTTGGTTGGGGATTAATCGTGGCAATCGAACCTCCCGAATTAGAAACTAGAGTAGCTATTTTAATCAGCAAAGCTGAGATTTCTAATATAACACTTCCTGACGAGGTCGCATTTTTCATAGCTAAACATATTCAATCTAATGTACGTGAACTCGAAGGAGCATTAAAAAGAGTAATTGCAAATTCTCATTTTACTGGCAAGCCTATCACTTTGGATTTTGCCAAAGAATCTCTGCGAGATTTGCTGGCACTACAAGCTAAACTGGTCACTATTGAAAACATTCAGAAAACAGTTGCACATTATTATAAAATTAAAGTAGCGGATTTGTTATCTATAAGACGAAGTCGATCTATCGCGAGACCAAGGCAATTAGCAATGCTCCTTGCAAAAGAGCTCACTGATCACAGTTTACCAGAAATTGGGGATGCATTTGGTGGCCGTGACCATACTACTGTTCTGCATGCATATCGTAAAATATTACAGTTAATAAAATCTGACCTTGGTCTAGCAGAAGATTATCGAAATTTAATGAGGATTTTATCAACATAACTTATTGATATAAAGAGAAAAATCATGAATTTTACTATTCAACGAGAAATTTTATTAAAACCGTTGCAACAAATTACTGGAGTAGTTGAGAAACGACAAACCATGCCGATTTTGGCAAATACTTTGTTGATAATCGACAATGGTCAACTATCAATGACCTGTACAGACTTAGAGATAGAATTAGTTGTCAATATAGCCCTAGAATCCTCTTCACAGAATTTTAACAAAATTACTATACCAGCGCGCAAGTTATTAGACATATGCCGTGTTTTACCGGAAAATTCAGTATTGGATTTTCATCAAGACGGTAATAATTGTGTTATTGTACGTTCAAATCGTAATCGTTTTGTGTTAGCGACAATACCTGCAGATGATTTTCCAAATATAGAATGGGATACGCAGAATAAAGTTTTAGAATTTACTATTACGCAAAAGAAATTAAACTATTTAATAAAAAGCATTTATTTTGCTATGGCACAACAAGATGTTAGATATTATTTAAACGGATTATTATTAGAAGTCAAAAATGGGACACTTGCAGCAATAGCTGCGGATGGCCACAGGATGGCAATAAATAGTTTAAGCCATCAAATAATTAATGACTCAACGCTACATGTTATAGTGCCGAGAAAAGGAATCATGGAACTAATGCGTTTATTAGAAGACTCCAATGAAGAAATTGCAGTAACTGTGAGTAATAACCATATTCGAATTATCAAACCAGGACTAACTTTTACATCTAAGTTAATCGATAGCAAATACCCAGATTATGAGAAAACAATTCCAAAAAATGGTGGCAAAAAAGTTATCGTTAATCGAAATATTTTTAAACAAGCATTGACTTGTGTTGCAATTTTATCCGATGGTATGTTTTGTGGTGTAACATTACAGATCCAATCAGGATCGATGCATATATTTACTCGTGGTCAAAAATATGAAGAAGCCGAAGAAGAAATTCCCATTAACTACCAAGGTGATAGCATAACTATTGGATTTAATATCAATTATCTGCTTGATGTTCTTGCTAGCGTTGAGTCTGAAAAAATCGTGATGACTTTCAAAGATACCAGCAGCAGTATTCTGCTGGAACAATATGAAGATAAACATCAGGAAAACAATCTTCTCCACATAATTATGCCGTTACGAATTTAATTTGGCAACGTGAAAATGTTTCACGTGAAACATAATACCTCTCATGTGAAATCCAGCAGGAAATTAGCATCATAAGATGATATACTTAATATATGAAACGCCTTGGAGAAACCTAAGTGGAAAAAGAAACAAAAACATATGACCACAGAAGTATTAAGGTATTAAGAGGATTAGACGCCGTCCGCAAACGCCCAGGCATGTATATAGGAGATACTGAGGATGGTACAGGTCTACATCACATGGTATTTGAAGTAGTAGATAATTCCATCGATGAAGTATTAGCTGGTTTTTGTAGTTTTATTGATATAATTATTCACATTGATGGTTTCATATCTGTTAAAGATGATGGACGAGGTATTCCTGTAGATATTCACCACGAGGAAAAACGCTCCGCTGCCGAAGTAATTATGACAGTTTTACACGCGGGCGGAAAATTTGATACCAACGCGTATAAAATTTCTGGCGGATTACATGGTGTTGGTGTATCAGTGGTTAATGCCCTATCCGAAGAATTAGAACTTATTATTCGACAGAACGGTAAAGTATACAAGCAACTTTATCATATGGGGAAACCCGATGATTCCATCACGGAGATTGGAGAAACAAGTAAAAGTGGTACTGAAATTCGTTTTAAACCTAGCCGGGATATTTTTAAAGGAATAACCAATTTCCACTACGACATTTTGGCAAAACGATTACGAGAATTGTCCTTTTTAAATTCTGGAGTCAAAATTCGCTTATCAGACGAACGAACTGGATACGAAGATATATTCGCATATGAAGGAGGAATTAAAAACTTTGTTAAATATTTAAATAAGAATAAATCTGCAATTAATGAACCAGTTTTTTACTTTTCTGCACAAAAAGATAATATAGTTGTCGAACTTGCTATGCAATGGAACGATGGATTTCAGGAAACTATTTTTTGTTACACAAATAATATCCCACAACGTGACGGAGGTGCGCATTTGGCTGGATTTCGAAGTGCACTAACACGTACTCTACATAACTATATCGAAAATGAAGGAATAAGCAAAAAAGTAAAAGTGAATATTACTGGCGACGATTCAAGAGAAGGATTAACCGCTGTTCTTTCTATTAAAGTTCCTGAACCGAAATTCTCGTCGCAAACTAAAGATAAATTAGTCTCATCGGAAGTAAAACCAGTAATAGAAGCAATTGTAGCTGAAAAATTACAAGATTACTTATTGGAAAACCCACAACAAGCGAAAGTTATAATAGCAAAAATAATCGAGACTGCAAAAGCTAGAGAAGCCGCAAAAAAAGCTCGTGAAATGACCCGCCGTAAAGGAACCTTAGAAATTGCTGAATTGCCGGGGAAATTGGCTGATTGCCGAGAAAGAGACCCTTCATTATGTGAAATCTTCATTGTTGAAGGTGACTCTGCTGGTGGTTCAGCAAAGCAAGCTAGAGAACGGAAATATCAAGCTATTTTACCCTTGCGCGGTAAGATTTTAAATGTGGAGAAAGCACGTTTTGATAAAATGCTATCATCGGAGCAAGTAGGCACTCTTATTACAGCGCTAGGTTGCGGTATCGGACGTGATGAGTATGATCCTGGCAAATTACGTTATCACCGCATCATTATTATGACTGATGCCGATGTTGATGGTGCCCACATCCGTACATTATTGTTAACTTTTTTCTACCGTCAAATGCCAGAATTAATTGACCGTGGTCATGTCTATATTGCTCAACCCCCATTATATAAAGTTAAAAAAGGTAAGCAAGAACAATATGTTATAGACAATCAAGAACTAAATGCTTATATTTTACAATTAGCTTTAGAAGATGCGAAATTATATGTTAATCCAGAAGCTCCACCGATTACGGGATCTGCACTAGAGAATATTGCAAAACATTACTATATGGTTACAGGAATTATTACACGGCTTATTAAGCGTTATCCGCAGCCTATTCTAGAAGCAATATTAGAAATGCCGAAATTAACAATTGAACAATTAAGAGATCGTAAACTTGTTGAGCAATGGGCTAAACAATTACAAGGTCATTTAAATCGGTTCCTAAACAAGAGCTTACAATACCAAGTAAACATAAAAGCAGATTCAGAAAAAAATATTTTTGTACCTTTGGTAATCTTTATAATGCATGGAATTTGTACTCCATATACTTTAGGTTATGATTTCTTCGCCTCTTTTGAATACAAACATTTTGTAGAATTATCCGAAAAAATAAGGGGATTATTAGAAAGTGATGCTTATGTAAAACGCGCTGATAGACAATATAAAGTTAATAGTTTTACTGAAGCATACAACTGGTTAATAAGCGAAGCAAAAAAAGGACTTACGATTCAGCGCTATAAAGGCTTAGGAGAAATGAATCCAGAACAACTTTGGGAAACTACTATGGATCCTAATACTAGACGTATGTTACAAATTAGTATTGAGGACGCTGTTGCTGCAGACCAACACTTTACAACCCTAATGGGTGATCAAGTTGAGCCAAGACGCAAATTTATCGAACAAAATGCCCTCGATGTTGGTAATTTGGATGTTTAATCGCTATATGCGTTGCAGTCTAAGTAATACCCGGCTCAAAGTGAGAATTCCGCAAAGAGTGGAACATGGTCGGATAACTTGCGCCAAGGTACATCATGTAAACACTGGCAGGTTTTTAAATTTAATCCCCTGAAATAAATTCTATCGACTGATAATTTGGGTTTCCACGACGGAAAAGTTTTAGCATGACACCCTTGAGAAACTTTAAATGCTTCTTGCAAATTTAATTCTGCTTCCAAAACATGTTCTGCCTGTCCACGCCAATCATTAAAGTCTCCAGCTACAATTAATGCCTCATCTTTTGGCACACTTTGAACAATTCTCTTTTTCAGCAGAATCAACTGCCGTTGACGCTCTGTTTTAAATAATGCAAAATGGATGCATAGAAGATGCACCTTTTGTCGAATTCTAGGCACATTAAGAATTCCATGTAACAAGCTTCGACTAGCCCGTTTATATTTCGATAAGGTAATATTTTCCCACTCAATAAAGGGAAACTTACTTAAGATTGCATTGCCATGATGTCCTCCTTTATACAGTGCGTTTTTCCCGTAAATATAATATGGCCATAAATTTTCAGCTAAAAATTCAAATTGCGGTTTTAATGGCCAGTCAGCTATACGGATTTCGCGTTTTGTATGTTTACCCTGAATTTCTTGTAAAAAAACCAAATCAGTGTGAACAGATTCCAAGGCATTACGAATTTGATGCAAAATAAATCGAAAATTTGCAACTCCAAAACCTTTATGAATATTATAAGTTAGAATTTTTAAACCCATAATCGAATATCAAATCCAATATTTAATATACAATAATAGACGACCTATAATTCGCTGATATAGAGGACGTCGCTCCCAATTATCTAATCGAATTTCTTTTGAATTCTGCAAATCGTGTAAAAATTGCTTTTCGATCTTCTGTTTAGATATAGTTGATCGTACATTTACATCAACTTCCAAATCATGCAGTAAACTACGATGATTTAAATTACTTGAACCGATAATCATCCAATCATCCAAAATTAAAGTTTTAGCATGTAATATACTTGGAAGATATTCAAAGATTCGAACATTGGACTTCAATAGAGCTTCGTAAAAAGTAGTAGACGTCCAAGGCATAAATAACACATCAGATTTTCTAGGCAACAAAATACGCACATCCACACCTGATTGTGCAATAGATTCAAGCTTTTTTAACAGAAAATTATCCGGTACGAAATATGCATTAGTAATCCACACTCGCTGTTTGCAACTCGCAATTCTATCCAACAAATTTCTATATAAAATACGGCGACGTAGCCAAGTATTATTCAATCGAATAATAGGATCATCATATTCATGCTTAAAAATTGCTTTAATACGTTCTGAAACGGGTTGATGATTCCAGGCAGCTTCAAAGGCATCATGCAATTCATTGTTAGTGAAATCCTTTAAACGCACACCTGTATCACGCCAGCCTTCACCTTCGTGCTGTTTGTCCAAATGACACTTACTAATGTTAAAACTACCGACATACATAATATTATTATCGATTAAACAAGTTTTGCGATGATTACGAGAATTAATCTTCAACAATAAATAAACTACTTTTTGAATAAATGGTTTTTTAATCTTGGAACGACTCCATTGCCAAAAACGCCATGGAAAAGGGTGAAAAATTTGTGTTTGCACCCCTGCATTCTCCAAACGTCTGGCCAAAATACCGCCCCAATCCGGTGATCCAGCTCCATCAACTAAAAGACGCACCATAACACCACGCTTAGCAGCACGAAGCAAAGTATTAACTACTTTTTCACCCAACGAATCATTAGAGAAAATATATGTTTCTAGATCGATATTATCTTTTGCTTGTTCAATATCGTGTAATAATGATTGATAATATTCCAAACCATCAAAAAAGACAGTCTCATGAATACTTGAATTTGTCTTTGGCATGTTCACGCAAAGTGTGGCGTAGATGCAAGCAAAATGCAATTATTTTCGATGTAATAATGAATAGCGAACTTGTCCTGCTATTTTATTACGATGAATCTTCCAGTTTATGGGTACAGGTAAACTTTTTAGGGAGCTTTCGGCTTCAATATAAATAAACGCATCAGTAGTCAAACAATTGTGTTGCTCTAACCACTGGCTACAAGGTTCAATTAAATTTTCATGAAAGGGAGGATCCAGAAAAACAATATTAAATTTATGAGTAAAGAAATTTTTTAGATTGGGTGAAAATTTTACGCAAAAAAAATCAATATCTTCTGTTTTCAAAATAGCTGCATTTTTCTTTAATGATTTAATTACTTCAAGAGATTCATCTACCATTGCGACATGCCTAGCGCCTCTTGATAATGCTTCAAATCCCAAAACGCCGCTACCTGCAAACAAATCTAAACAAATTGCACCTTCAATATGAGGAGCTAACCAATTAAATAAAGTTTCACGAATACGATTCGGCGTGGGCCGTATTCTAACATTTGCAGCAAATTTTATTTTTCTATTACGCCACTTGCCGCCAATAATGCGTAATTGATTTATAGCAATAGCCATTTATATACAATACTCAATTTTTAAAGAACTTTCCATGTTACTCCAAAGGGCGAGGATCCAAGACGTATGGAACAAGCATGCCTGTTCCATACTCAAAAAGATTTTGTGAATTGTGTACGAATGATATTATATAACTCAAAGAGGCGAGAAAATGCATAAAACCTTAATCTTTGTCCTAAACTGTGGCAGCTCATCTATAAAATTTGCTGTAATCGACCCGCTTACCGAAGACAATTTCTTCAATGGCATAGTACAAAGCATTGGAACTAAAGATGCGGATATTAGCTGGATAGAAAAACGAACTAAAAAAAGCAAAGGGTTACCAAATATTAATTATCAAGAGGCACTACATTATATTTTTGATTTAGTTAATAATAAGAATTTAGCCGCAAAAATCTTAGCTATAGGTCATCGAGTGGTACATGGCGGTGAGCATTTTACAAAATCAGTTATTATTGATAAAACAGTTCTAAATGCGATAACAAAGTGTCAAGATCTGGCCCCACTACATAACCCAGCAAACATCTTAGGAATTGAAATAGCAAAGAAAGTTTATCCAAAACTACCACAAATAGCAGTATTTGACACAGCTTTTCATCAAACTATGCCTAAATATGCTTATTTATATGCAATTCCTCATGAGTTATATACTAATCATCAAATTCGTAAATACGGATTCCATGGAACTAGTCATCGTTATGTATCCATAAAAGCAGCGGAAATTTTAGGAAAGTCGCTTGATGAATGTGCTTTTATATCTGCTCATTTAGGCAATGGATGCAGCATCTGTGCAATTTTAAATGGCAAAAGCATTGATACCAGCATGGGATTAACCCCTCTAGAAGGATTGGTTATGGGAACCAGATCAGGAGATATAGACCCAAGCCTACATATCCATTTAGTCGATAAACTAGGCTATGACATTCACAAAGTTAATACAATGCTTAATAAAAAAAGTGGTTTATTAGGTGTTTCTGGCATTAGTTCTGATATGCGTGCTGTAGAAAATGCCGCAAAAAAAGGTAATAAACAGGCTATTATAGCCATTGAAATCTTCTGTTATCGGTTAGCAAAATACATCGGAGCATACGCAACGATACTTGGCAGGATTGATGCTTTAATTTTCACTGCGGGAATTGGTGAAAATTCTTCTTATATTCGCGCTAAAAGCATCAAATGGTTAAAAATGTTAAATTTTTCATTAGATTCCAAATTAAATGGTAACCATGGCAAAGGAAATAATGGTATAATTACTAGTATAAATAGCAACATAGCTATAGTTATTCCTACTAATGAGGAATTAATGATTGCTAAGGATACAGCAATGTTAGCCACAAAAAAACAAGGAGGGAAAATTTAATGGCAATAACTTTAATGGTAGTTCCTGCCGATGATCATGTTAAATTAAACAGAATATCATTGGGATTAGTTAAAGCTTTTCAACAGCAAGGATATAAAACCAATTTTCTGCAGCCAATAAATCAAAAACCTATAAAATTTAGAAGAAAACCCGAAACTATCAAGCAGAATAAACCTATTGATATTCGATATGCTGAACATTTACTTGGACAAGGATGGATTAATGAATTAATCGAAGAAATAGTTGCGATACATGAAAACTTCTCTAAAAATGTAGATATCGTTGTAGTGCAAGGTTTGTCTTATATATCTGGTCAATTTTATGTGGAAGAACTAAATGAAGAAATCGCCCGTGCTTTGGACGCCAAAATTATCATAGCGGCTGCTGTTAATAAAAAAGATTATATAACCCTCACTGATCAGATTATGATAACCGCTTATGGTTATCCTAGTAAACACATATTAGGATGCATAGTTGATGGAATAAGTTCTCTCCCAGATTTTATTCCATTACCAATGGAATGCATTGCCTTTATACCTTCTATGAAACATCACAAAGCCATTAAAAAACTTGGCGTTAATTTCATAGCCAAACAAATTAATAAGGATTGGATAAAAACTGTAGCTACTACTATCTTTAAGCCTTGCTTGTCACCAGCTTTGTTCCGTCATCAATTAATACAAAAGGCACGTATCGCTAACAAAACAATTATCCTACCAGAAGGTAACGAGATTCGTATTATTAAGGCAGCAATGATTTGCACTAGAAGAAAAATTGCTCGTTGCGTATTAATTGGCGATAGTAAAGAAATACATAAAATTACCCATAAAAACGGTATCGAATTGAGCAAAAACATCAAAATAATTGAACCTAATGAAAAACTTATTAATCGTTACATTGAACCGATGTTATCATTACGTAAACATAAAGGATTTACTTTAGAACAAGCAAAACAAAGTTTACAAGATAATACCGTGCTTGCGACGATGATGCTACAACAAGATGAAATAGATGGTGTAGTTTCAGGAGCAATTCACACTTCAGAAAATACAATTCGTCCAGCCTTGCAACTTATCAAAACGGAACCTGGTGTAAATTTGGTATCATCGATATTCTTTATGTGCCTTCCTGAACAGGTTTTGATTTATGGCGACTGTGCAGTTAACCCAAATCCAAATTCTAACGAACTGGCTGACATAGCAATAGAAAGTGTTAAATCAACCATTCTATTTGGCATCGAACCGAAAGTAGCAATGATCAGTTATAGCACTGGTAGTTCTGGTCATGGTGTTGATGTCGATAAAGTTCGTCAAGCAACTGAAATAGTTAAAAGCAAACATCCAAATATAGTTATTGATGGGCCGTTACAATACGATGCTGCTCTGATGGAGGATGTAGCTAAACAAAAGGCTCCCAATAGTCCCGTGGCTGGACAAGCGACAGTGTGTATTTTTCCAGATTTAGATACTGGCAATACGGTCTATAAAGCAGTACAACGCAGTTCCAAAATTTTAAGTATCGGTCCTATGATGCAAGGGCTTCGCAAACCAGTCAATGATTTATCTCGAGGTTGTTCAGTAGAAGATGTAGTTTTTACTATAGCATTAACCGCTATTCAAGCTGCCCATAAAACCTCATAAGCTACTAGATCTTTAATTGCTTAATAATTTAACGTATAGTAACTGTCTTTATATAATTTTAAGAGTCTAATTTCTATGCGAATTTTGTTAAGTAATGATGACGGAGTTAATGCTGAAGGATTAATAACTCTATCAGAAGTGTTAAAAGATATTGCTGATCTTGATGTTATCGCGCCAGATCGTGATCGTAGCGGTGCAAGCAATTCCTTGACTCTAGATCCTTTGCGCCCAAAAACATTAAAGAATGGTTTTATAAGTCTAGAAGGTACACCAACAGACTGTGTTCATTTAGCCCTCACCGGCTTGCTAAAATACAAACCGGATTTGGTGATTTCGGGAATTAATGAAGGATCTAATTTAGGCGATGATGTAATATATTCGGGAACAGTTGCAGCAGCAATGGAAGGACGAATTTTTGGCATTCCGTCTATCGCGGTATCTTTAGTTACCGGAAAAAATCTTAACTATAGTACAGCAGCAGTCGTTACAAAACAGTTGATCGAACAGTTGATACATAATCCGTTACCAGCCGCAACAATACTCAATGTCAATGTACCTGATGTGCCATTAAATGAATTACGTGGCTTTGAGGTGACGCGACTTGGGAAACGCCACAATGCTGAACCTAGCATTAAAGGTGTCGATCCCCGTAATAAAACTTTTTACTGGGTTGGACAACCTGGGCCCGGGCAAGATGCAGGCCCAGGAACAGATTTCTATGCAGTAAAATCGAAATATGTATCTATAACACCGCTACAAATAGATTTAACGAATTACTCAAGTTTTGATCAGGTATCAAAATGGATTGTAGGACTAGCTACATAATAAGATTCTTATTGGGTCTTACTATAATTTTATTTCTATTCGGTTGTGGCAAAACTGATAGTTATGCCCCTGTAGTTGAAGGCTGGCAGCAACCACGAGCAGCTCACAGCTATTATAAGGTCCAAAAGGGTGACACTATATATTCTATCGCCTGGGCCTTCGATATAGATTATCGCGAATTGGCGCACATTAATCATTTATCAGAACCTTATAAGATCCGTGTTGGACAGCGATTACACATGATTCCAGCTGAACAAACAAAGAACGAGACAAAAGTTAAAAAAACACCTCAAACATCAAATCAAATTACTCAATGGCACAAAATTAGATATTGGTTTTGGCCAGCACAAGGTAAAATTATTAAGAAATTTGCTTTGCACCAGAAGACCAACAAAGGTATAGATATAACTGGCTATTTTGGGGAACCTGTAGTTGCAAGCGCCAATGGTATGGTCGTTTATAGTGGTTCTGGTTTGCGAGGTTATGGCAAATTAGTTATTATCAAACATAATGCTAATTTTTTAAGTGCTTATGCTTATAATAAGTGCATTTTAGTAACAGAGGGTCAAATTATTAAAGCCGGACAAAAAATAGCTACTATGGGGCGCAATAATAGTGGTCAAATCGATTTACATTTTGAAATTCGGCTAAATGGCAAACCAGTTAACCCACTATGCTACTTGGGAAAAAATTTAGGAACAATGAGTGATAGAAGAAATAACAATAAGTGCTGACCCAACTACACTTTATCTTAGTGAAATAGGGCACAGCAAATTATTAACAGCTGAGGAAGAAGTTGAATTAGCACGACGCATAGCAAAAGGGGATGAAGCAGCACGAAAGCGAATGATCGAAAGTAATTTACGTTTGGTAGTAAAAATTGCTCGCAAATATATTAACCGCGGTTTAGACTTTGCAGATTTAATTGAAGAAGGCAACTTAGGCTTAATGCATGCAGTGGAGAAATTTGATCCTGAAATGGGATTTAGATTTTCTACATATGCCACCTGGTGGATTCGTCAAACCGTTGAACGAGCTATCATGAATCAAGGACGAACTATTCGTTTGCCGGTTTATCTCATAAAAGAACTTAATACTTATTGGCAAATAATATATCAATTAACCAAAGAGTTTAATCGTGAACCCACATTAGAAGAAATCGCTAAAAGGTGTAAAAAACCTATAGAAGAAGTAAGGCGTATGATGGACTTGGGAAAAGATACACAATCACTTGATGAAGTTATATATGCTGATGGTGAAAGAACCATTGCTGATACTGTGACTGATGAAATCAATGATAATCCAATATTTTCATTAGAAAATAAAGATCTAAAAAAAACTTTGGATGAATGCCTTGATGAATTAGACTTAAAGCAAAAGGCTGTGATAGTCAGACGTTATGGATTGCGAGGACATGATAAAAGGACTCTGGACGAAGTAGGACAACAATTAGGATTAACTCGCGAACGAGTGCGTCAAATTCAAATTACAGCACTACGTAGACTACAACGTATATTATGGGAGCACGGGCTTGGAAAAGAAGTAATTGAGAAGTAATATGTTTAATTATCAATTAATTTTTTTGCGACCATCATTCGCCATCCCTGCGAAAGTAGAATTTAATGACGCAGGAAACAAGCGTGTTTGTTCCTATGTTTTGTGGATCCCGCGATTAAGCCGCGGGAAGACGAAAAAAGTTACGGTTGATGATAAAAGAATTGCGGATGACGAAACTGTGACTAGTTAATTTTATTCAGGAGAACATTATGTATAAATTAATTTTAAAAATCCTAATAGTTATTGCTTTAGTACTACCTAAATGTATCGCTGCTAACCAAAACACATATGGTCCAACTAGTAAAGCTGATCAGCTTTGGCAGATTGCTGTCTTTGTCAGGCCAAACGCTTCTGTTTCTATTCAACAAACTATGCTGGCTATATTGCGAGATAATCCACAGTCTTTCATCGATGCTAACGTAAATCGTATTAAACAAGGCTCGGTTCTGAAAATCCCAACTCTGGAAGAGATTCAGCAAATAGCACCTAATGTAGCTACGCAACAAATTGATCTACAGAATACCGCTTGGCGCAAGTTATCAAAAAACAAAATAACAAGCCCGCAATTAGTAAAATTACAAACACAATTTGACAGCACAGGTAAGGCTTTACTGAATTTTGATCAGCAGTATCAAACTAGACTAGCTGATTTGAACCAACAAAATATGGCGCTACAAAATCAAATACAACAATTACAACAACGAGTTAATGAATTACATAATAACATAATTCAATTAAAGAAACTCCCGCAATTCAGTTTATTATTAAATAAGTATATAAAAAACATTAGATTTGCTAAAGTGGAATACCTTCCCCTCATATTTTTTGCTATTGCCACATTACTTTTCATAATTTGGTTAATTTTGTATCGGCGAAAAAAAATGATCCAGCAAATAATAATATCCGATGACACTAAATCGGAATATGATTTTATGAGTAGCAAAGAAGGGATTCAAGCTAAAATAGATTTGGCTCATGCTTACATCGATATGGGTGATAAAGAAAACGCACGCCGAGTACTCAATGAAATCATAGCAAAAGGTAAGATAAGCCAACGAAGTGAAGCAAAGAAATTATTGAAACAGATAAAATAAATGCGTATCGCTTTAGGTTTGGAATATAAAGGCAACAGTTATTACGGTTGGCAACGACAGGCAAAATTACCTAGTATACAATTTCATGTTGAGGAGGCACTTTCAAAAGTAGCTGATCATTCTATAAAAGTATTTTGTGCTGGCAGAACAGATATTGGTGTCCATGCGAAAGGGCAAGTTATCCATTTTGACACTGTTGCCAAACGTAAATTAGATGCATGGATACTTGGAGGCAATAGTTATCTTCCCTGCGATATCCGCATTCGCTGGGCAAAACAAGTAACAGATGACTTTCATGCAAGATTTTCAGCTATTGCCCGAAACTATCGCTATTTAATTCATAATTGCAAAACCCATTCAGCTATCCTGCATGACCTAATTGCTTGGCATCCAAAATCGTTAGATGAAAAACTCATGCAAAAAGCAGCTCGTTACCTTATCGGTGAACATGACTTTTCTTCATTTCGTGGTTGTGACTGTCAATCAAAGTCTCCGATGCGTAACGTGCATTACTTAAATATAAAACGCAGTGGTAAATTAATCATTATAGATATTAAAGCTAATGCTTTTTTATTACATATGGTGCGCAATATAGCAGGTTTATTAATCGCAATTGGAGAAGGAAAACAGCAACCGATATGGGCGAAACAAGTTCTTGAATCCTGCGACCGTAAAGTAGCTGGCGTTACAGCTCCTGCGTGTGGGTTATATTTAACCAAAGTTTATTATCCTGATAAATATGATTTTTCATAAAACAATTCTTAAGGTCTCGTTGAACCGGCGAATTGTCTTTCTCACCAACAAATGCTTTCAAAGCAATAGAACGCCAGTTTTCTTTACTGAAATGTGCGGGTTGTATCGTAAATACTGGCGGATGTGTAACTTCAGTAGTGGTCCTAATTTCCTGCGGAATACCTAAATGCTCTTTAGCAACCTGTAACACCTGTTGCCAATCTATGTGATCAATATTCTTTTCCCCCGATTTTTTTAACGCATTTACAACAGGAGTAAAATCACCTGCCATTTTGATCCGTTGCTCATGTAGAGGCATATGTGCCTCCAAATAAATCATGCCCTTGTTTTTGGCGACCTTATATGGTTGATTAATTATGAAAACACGCGTGTCTTTTTTAACTAATGAAAATAACTCTTTGATATCCTTGGGATACATGCGAATACAACCTGCACTACTTCGTTGACCTACGCCCCCAGGATTATCAGTACCATGAATTAGGTATTCGGGATTTGACAGGCGCAAAGCATATTCGCCCATCGGATTATCAGCGCCGGAAGGCACAACTTTTGGCACTTCGTCATGATGTTCAGCACGGTATTCTTGAATTGATTTTGGAACAAACCATTTTGGATGTTCGATCTTTTCAATAATCTTGAAATAACCAGTAGGAGTTTGCCAATCCTCCATACCGATGCCGATTGGGTAAGTAAAAATTTTATGTAATCTAGAAGAAGAATAATAAAGGCGCATTTCTGCCAAATTGATAACGATACTATCGTACAACTTAGGTGGTAAAAGATATTGAGTCGGAATAACAAGAATAGTCCCTGGATACAAATCATCTGGGTCAACACCAGGATTTGCTTCAAAAATCTCGTAATAACCAACATCGAACTTTTGCCCTACGGAAGTATAATTATCATTCGAATTTATCTGTATCGTTTGAATTTTACCTACTATATGACTTCCTTTTGGAGGCATAGGAAATGTTAACGCTATAACTAAAGACGAATATAGTAATAAGAATGAAAGCAAAATTTCTGAGAGACGATTCATAAATTAATTTTGTTGAGATTTATTTTTTTGAGTCATCAAACCAACATTTAAAACACCGGCATGTTGTAATAGCACCATTACTTGAACTATTTTACCATAATTCACCTCACGATCGCCTTTTATTAAGACTTGGCGCTGCTGGTTATGATTTTTGGCAACTTGTAATTCAGCAGTTACGCGACTTACTAAAACATTTGCATCGATTGGACGATTGGGATTATTAGCAAGATTAAGATAATAATTTCCTTTTTCATCAACAGATATAATAACCGGTTCTTGATCTTTAGTTGACAAAGGGCGTGCTGCGGCCTGTGGCAAATTTACCTTGACCCCTTGTGATAACAAAGGAGCTGTAATCATAAAAATAACCAGTAATACCAACATTACATCGATGTATGGTACTACGTTAATTTCCGCCAGAAGTCGGTTTTGTTTTTTATCAACAATTGCCATGTGCTTTTCTGTGTAAAATACTTGAAAATTCATCCTGAAAAGTATCGTAATGGTTAGTTAGGCGTCCAACCACATTAACAAAATAGTTATAAGCAATTACTGCTGGTATCGCTGCAAATAAACCCATTGCAGTTGCGATTAGTGCTTCGGAAATACCCGGAGCTACCATAGATATAGTTGCTTGTTGGACAGCACCCAAAGCACGAAATGAAGTCATTATTCCCCATACGGTACCAAACAATCCTACGTAAGGGCTGGTTGAGCCTACAGTTGCTAAAAATGGTAAATTTCGTTCCAGCTTATCAACTTCTTGTGCTAAGGCTATACGCATAGCTCGCTCAGTACCTTCCATAATGGCATCAGGATTAGCTGAGGACTGTTTACTTAAACGATTAAACTCATCAAATCCAGAGTAAAAGATATGTTCTAAACCTGTAAGACTTTGTTGATGAGTTTTTAGGCTCTCATACAACTTGTTTAGATCTATTTTAGACCAAAATCTTTTTTCAAAACTCCTTATAGCCCTACAAGCATGTTTTAAAAACATATGACGTTGAAAAATTATAGTCCATGAACCTAGTGAAGCGGCTAATAATAGTAACATTACTATTTTGACTATTGCACCAGCATTTATTACAAAACTCCATAATGAAGCATCTGTTGCCATTTATCATGCCCTCTCATTCGGTTATCTTAATAAGTCATTATTTTACCCGCTAAAAAGTCTACATTGCAATTAGTTGCGACATGATTAAGGCGATTTGTTATAATTTTAACAGCGCCTGTAGCTCAGTTGGATAGAGTATCTGGCTTCGAACCAGAGGGTCGGGGGTTCGAGTCCCTCCAGGCGCGCCATTTTTACTTGACTTCACCACTGGTTTAACTAAACTAATTGCATTCCAAAAAACTTTTAGGGAAACATATGGATAAGTTAAACAAAATCAGCCTTGTGTTAGGAACATTAGCCATGGCCACACTATCCTTTGCTATACAGGCTAATGCGGTTGCAAATTCTCGCACAGATAACCAAATTATAATGCTGGGCAATCAGCAAGTTGCTGTCGATCAGGTTCCAAAACCACCAGAAATATTCGGAAAATCTATGTTTGACGGATTTTATTTAGGTATCGGGCCCAATTTAACAGCGCTTACCGGGAAAGCAACTGAGAATACAGATAAGTCACCGTTATATCCGGACATAGGTCGAGGGGAAGCCAAATATCCTCTCAGTGATTATAATCCAGGGGTAACTGGCTTTGGTGGTATTGGTAAGGTTTTTCGCCAAAATATTTACCTCGGTGGTGAGCTATTTGCTACCTATTCACCCTTAAAGACCAAAGGATACAATTCGCAAGTATATAAGGCTGGGAGCTATCTGCATGGATTTGCGGCGGATGTGAAATCTTATTACACATTGGGAGCAGGATTAAGAATTGGATATTTATTATCTCAAAAAGCGATGATTTATGCACTTATAGGAGGAGATTTCTCCCAATTTAAAGTCGTTTCAAATGATGCTGACAAAGGCTCATCAATACAAGGGAAATCACCGCAATTAACCAAAAACTTAGTTAGTTTTACACCAGGCATTGGAATAGAAGCAATGCTAAACAAGAATTGGGCACTACGAGCACAATATACTTATTCGCTATATGATAAATTTTCTGACAATTTTACCGGGATTCATCCAGCATCACATATTATTATAAATGCAAAAACTAAATACGATTTAGCACGAAGTATTTTTAACGTTGCGGCAGTTTACCATTTTAACGTTACTGATATGCAGAATCCAACATATTCATTATATGACAGACCGGAAATATCTCTACTTAATGGTTGGTACTTCGATATTGGACCCGAGTTAACAGCACTTACCGGTCAAATAAAAGTTAAGCGATTAAGCCTAAAATACAAATTCACAGAAAAAAATTCTCCCTGTATAAGTTCCTATTATCCTGGAATACAAATACTTGGTGGTTACGGCAACAGTTACAAACAGTGGTATGTAGGAAGTGAATTATTTGCTGACTATTCCCCGGTAAAATCAGAACATACTGACATTGGAGGAAATATCATTTATCAAACTGTATGGAAAATAAGATCGGATTTTTCGTATGGAGCCGCGTTAAGAGGCGGCTATATGCCTACACCAGGATTGATGTTTTACGCTTTACTTGGGGCTGATCTAACACAATTTAGAATTAATTCGTACAAAGGGGATTATTACCACGCTGCTAAATTTGATACCTCACCACCAAAAACTAAAGATGTCATCGGATTTATGCCTGGTATAGGAATAGAATCGATTTTATACAAAAATTGGTCAGTAAGAATGCAGTATACATATACACTATACCGAAGCATTACAGATTCATATAAAATTTGTGAAAATGGTAGTACATATATGAACCCATTTGAGGATAAATATGAACCTGGTATAAGTGCATTTAGTTTGCTTCTCTCTTACCATTTTATGCAGTAATTAAACTTTGAGATTTCGTAAAACTACAGGTACACTACGAATCATAGCCAAGTTCGAACCTCAGGCACGCAATGTTTTACTTGACTTCAATAGATCAAACTTACTAAGCTACCAATTATCCTAAAAACATCATTGAGGGAGATATTATGGATAAATTAAATAAAATCAGTTTAGTGTTAGGAATATTAGCCGTAGCCACACTACCTTCAGCTATACAAGCTAATGGGGTTACAAATTCCAGAACAGATAACCAGATCATAACGCTAGGAAATCAGCAGGTTGCTGTCGATCAAGTTCCCAAACCACCACAAATGATAGAGAAATCTGTGTTTGACGGCTTCTACTTAGGCATTGGTCCTAATTTAACTGTACTCACTGGAAAAGGAATGTGGAATACTACAAAAGTCCCTTCACATCCACACCTATCAGGAGAAGATTCATGGCCTCTCAGTGATTACAACATTGGAATTAGCGGCTTCGCTGGTATTGGTAAAGTTTTTAATCAAAAAGTTTATGCAGGCGGTGAACTATTTGCCAACTATTCACCACTTAGAACAAGAGGATATAATTCACATGTAACATATTCCGATCCTACAAAAGAACCGAAACATGGATATTCCGCAGATGTAAAATCTTATTATAATCTAGGTGGAGCACTTAGAATAGGATATCTATTATCCCAAAGAGCAATGATCTATGCCTTAATTGGTGGTGATTATACTCAATTCAAATTTATTTCACATGACGGTAATAAACCTGGAGGAATATATGCGGTAACACCGAAGAGAACTAAAAACGTTGTCACATTTATGCCAGGTGTCGGAATAGAATCAATGCTAAATAAAAATTGGGCATTAAGAGCACAGTATACATATTCACCATATCTAGAATTTAAAGACGCATTTACAGGAACCATACATAAGGACGGGCCGCCAACAGACGTAAAAGTAAAATATAACTTAGCAAGAAATATTTTCAGTGTCGCCGCTATCTATCATTTTAATTCCCCTGACACGCAAAATTTGCCTACATCACCATACTATATGCTGGAGCAATCTTTGCTAAACGGTCTTTATATTGGGGCAGGACCCGAATTCATAGCAACCATTGGCAAGATGATAATTGACACTGAAACCTCAGGGTTCAGAGACAAAGTTCCACTTAGAATAAGCTCATATTATCCTGGTGTTGGCATTCTTGGTGGATATGGAAGTAGCTATAAACAATGGTACGTAGGAAACGAATTATTTGCAAACTACTCACCTGTTAGATCGAAATTACATACTATTATAGGTGACAATCACATAGATGTTTACAAAATACGATCTGATTTTTCTTACGGAGCCGCAGTACGAGGTGGCTATATGTTTTCACCCAAATTACTTGCATATCTTATACTAGGGGTAGATTTTTCACGCTTCGAAGCTAATTCAAAACAAGGTTATAATCCGAAAGGAAATTATGTATCTGGACCTAAAAAAGGTAACACCCTAGTAGGATTCATGCCAGGTTTTGGAATTGAATCATTGTTATATAAAAATTTATCGATAAGAGCCCAGTATACTTATTCTTTATATACAACAAATATTAGAATCTCTTACACAGTGAACAACAAACACATATCAGAAGAATATAACCCTGTTAGAAGTACCTTTGGTTTATTTCTCTCTTACCACTTCATGTAGACCTCGTAAAACTTTGCCAGTCAAAATATCACGAATCATAGTTGGGGATTTTAGATTCCCGGCTGTGCCTGGCAAGATAAAATCTATTCCTCGAGGAAATTGTTTACGCACCTCTTTGCTGTTTCGTGTAACCGGTTGTCCTTCTAAATTAGCGCTAGTAGAAACTATTGGCCTTCCATAAGCTTCGCAAAGAGCATAAGCTACAGGATAATTGGTTACTCGAATGGCTACTGAATCGTGAGCACCACAAATCCACGCAGGTGCCTTATTAATTGCAGGGAAAACCCAGGTTACTGGTCCTGGCCAAGTCGCTTGAACTTTGGATAACAATTTTTTCGCAATAGGTTTAACTAAATTCTCTAATTGCGTCCACTGAGATGCGATTAAAATTAAGCCTTTATCAACAGAACGCTGCTTTAACTTCAACAAACGCAAAACGGCTTTTTCATTGAATGGATCACAGCCCAAACCATAGACTCCTTCTGTGGGGTATGCAATGATACCACCCTGTCTAAGAATAGCTACAGCTTTTTTAATGTTCTTCGCTTTCTCTATAATCACAATCTTTTTGCGGGCAAACTTTCATAGTACCCTTATCTTTTGTTGTCTTAATCGTCAAAATTGGCCAACCGCATTTGGGACATTTTTCATTGACTGGTTTGCCCCAAATCGCATAATCACACTTTGGATATGCAGAACATGAATAAAAAACTTTTCCGCGGCGTGTCTTACGTTCCAGCAATGTTCCTTTCCCACATTTTGGACACGGAACTCCCGTATCTTTCGGCTTTTCTAACGGCTCCATATAATTACATTTGGGATAATTACTACAACCGATGAATTTACCGTAACGTCCAGTTTTTATAACCAATGGTGAATTACACTTAGGACACAATCTGCCTTTAACAACTTCAGGTTTAACCTCTGTTTCAGTTACTTCATCAATATTGCGAGTATAATCACATTCGGGGAAACCGGTACAACCGATAAAACGGCCGCGTTTACCTAGACGAATTGCTAAAGGTTTACCACATTTAGGACATTTTTCTTGTAAAGTTTCTTGAGTCACATCTTTACGTTGCACCGTTTGTTCAATTTTGTCAACTAGGTCTTTAAACGGAGTCCAAAACTCTTTTAATAATGGAATCCATTTGCTTTCACCGCGAGATACGGCATCAAGTTGATCTTCTAAATTAGCAGTAAAACCATAATCTACATATTTAGTAAAATAATCGGTAAGAAATTTATTAACAATACAACCCACATCAGTAGGCTTAAAGCGTCTATTATCTAAAATCACATAACCACGATCCTGTATTGTAGAAATAATCGTCGCATACGTCGAAGGACGTCCAATACCATATTCTTCTAATGATTTAATTAGGCTTGCTTCTGAATATCTAGGCGGCGGCTCAGTAAAATGTTGTTCACTATTTATAGACAATAAATCGATAATATCTCCCTTCACCATTTTGGGTAGCATTTTCTCATTATCACTCTGCTTCAAATCGTCATCACCTTCCTGATAAACAGCAATAAAACCAGGATGAGTTATTGTAGAACCCGTAGCACGAAAATAGTTATCTTTACCACAAGATAAATCAACCACAATAACATCGATGCTCGCATGGATCATCTGACAAGCGATAGAACGCTTCCAGATTAATTCATATAATTTATACTGCTCACTACTGAGATAATTGCTAATCTGTTCTGGTAATCTCATGATTGAAGTCGGACGAATTGCTTCATGGGCTTCCTGAGCATTTTTCGATTTAGTTTTGTAATACTTAGGTTCATCTGGTAAATTTTCTGTTCCGTAGCGTTTAACGATTAAATCACGAATTTCGTGTATTGCTTGCTGTGCAAGATTTACGGAATCGGTACGCATATAAGTAATCAAACCAACAGATTCGGCACCAACATCAATACCCTCATAAAGTTGCTGCGCAACACGCATGGTACGTTTCGCAGAAAATCCTAATTTACGAGCTGCTTCCTGTTGCAGTGTTGAGGTAATAAACGGCGGCGAAGGATTACGTTTGCGCTGCTTTTTTTCTACTCTAATAACTAATAACTTACCCTTAGCTTGTGCTAATAAATCTTGCTCAATATCTTTTGCTTGTTCTTCGTTGTTGATTGAAAACTGTGTCAACTTTTCATTTTTGAAAATAATTAATTTAGCGGAAAATTGTTGGTTTTGAGCAATGGCATTAGTTATTATCATCCAATACTCTTTTGCAATGAATTCTTCTATTTCTGCCTCCCGCTCTACAATCATTCGTAAAGCAGGACTTTGAACTCTACCCGCTGATAACCCGCGACGTATTTTTTTCCATAATAATGGTGAAAGATTGAAACCGACCAAATAATCGAGAGCCCGCCTTGCTTGTTGAGCATTAACCAAATCCATAGATATTTTTTGAGGATTTTCAATGGCTTCTTGAATTGCGGATTTGGTTATCTCGTGAAAAACTATTCGGTACACTGGCTTATCTTTAAGTAAACCCTTTGCTTTCATCAATTCACAAACATGCCAAGCAATAGCTTCACCTTCACGATCAGGGTCAGTCGCGAGATATAGTGTTTGAGATGTTTTTAAAGCTTTAGCAATTTCATTTATATGCCGCACATTCTTTTCTATAACAGCATATTGCATAGCAAAAGCTTTGTCTGGGACAACAGCTCCTTCTTTTGGAATCAAATCACGCACATGCCCAAATGAAGCTAATACATGAAAATCGTCATCAAGATATTTTTTGATAGTTCTCGCTTTAGCAGGTGATTCAACGATAACGAGATGCTTCAGATGCTTAGCCATTTTTTTAATGTACAGTTTCTATATTGTCATTTAAAACCATACACGTAAGAGTGTTAAGAGCCTCGCGCTGATCCGATTGATTAAATAGCACCAATAATGCTACCCATTTAATCTGGTTTAAACTGATTTCTTTCTGATCCAAATGCATAACTTGAGATATTACTAACTCTCTTGTTGCTGTATTTAAAATACCATCATTTTCCAATGACGTTATAAAATTGCGACAAATTTTATTTATTTTTTTACACTCATCATTACTGTAAATTCGAATGGAATTTTTTTGAGGAGAATTATATTTGATATTATATTGTGATACATTGAGTTCAGCTAACCAATTAAACGCTTTATTAATTGCGTCTTTTCTAAACCCCTTCTGTTGTAACTCGGAAGTAAGCTTTTGTGTGGTACAGTCAAGTTTGCAGTTATTCTGCATATGATTTTTAAATAGGTACATTAATACACTTAACATATCACTCTTCGAAATTCGTTCAATATGCATAATTATACTTTGCTCTTCTTATTGATTTCCAGTCTTAATATAGCCACCCGGTGAAGATTTAATATGTCCTTCAAGCTCTAAAATCAAGAGCATCGAAGAAACATTATTAGCTTTTAAACCACTCCGTTCTACTAACACATCAACAGGAGTAGCTTCGTAACCAATATACTCTAACAATTTTAAGTATTCTGAATCAAGTTTATTTATTAAAACATTCTTGGTTTCTGCTGGTTTATTACAAACCTCAGTTACGAAAATCGCTGCCAATGGCCCTAGTTCCTCAATAATATCCTGTGCCGTTTCTATTAGCTTAGCACCCTGGCGAATAAGTGCATGACATCCACGAGCCAAAGGATTATGGATCGAACCAGGTATCGCAAATACCTCACGCCCATGTTCGATTGCTAAACGTGCAGTAATTAATGAACCACTGCGTATAGTTGCTTCTACTACTAAAGTGCCTATTGAAAGCCCGCTTATAATGCGATTACGATGCGGAAAATTCTCTGCCTTAGCTGGAGTTCCAATGGGAAATTCTGAAACCAAAGCTCCACCTTGGTCTAAAATTTCCCTAGCTAAAACTTTGTTCTGTGCAGGATAAATTTTATCCAAACCAGTTCCCATTATCGCCATAGTCTTCCCCTTTCCTGCTAATGCACCTTTATGGCTTTGGGTATCTATGCCGCATGCAAAGCCGCTAGTTATAATTAATCCGGCTTGCGCCAAATATTTTGCAAAGTCATAAGCATTATCCATTCCAGTATGGCTAGGATTACGACTCCCGATTATAGCCAATTGTGGAAAAGATAAAATCCGTGGATTACCTTCTATAAACAATGCTAATGGCGAATCTGAAATTTCTTTTAATAACGGTGGGTAAATAGAATCTTGTAGTGTTATAAAATGACGATGAGGACCTTTAAGCCAATCCAAATCTTGCTCTATTAAATGCCATTGTGGATTCATCAAACTATCGATGGTTTTTCTGGTTAAGCCAAAATTAGCTAATTGTTGTGACGATTGAGAAAATAAATCCTCAATTTTTGGAAATGCATTCAGTAGTTTTTTACCCGTGATAGGTCCTATTTTGGGCGTACGTAACAAAGCTAACCAATAATGCAACGGGGTTCGTATCATGTGATATACTTATATATTATGTTAGAAATATTGCAATACCCTGATTCACGTTTACGTGCTAAAGCCTCACCTGTCGAAAACGTAAAGGATTCTAAAATCCAAAAAATTATCGATGAAATGTTCGAGACTATGTATAAATCACCTAATTGTGCAGGCCTTTCTGCTACACAATTAAATATTAAAGATCCAAAACGAATTAGTGTAATAAACGTGTCTCCGGACAATGAACAATCATTCTGCTTAATTAATCCTGTAATTATACATCACGAAGAGGAAAGCAAGTATATAGAAGGCTGTATGTCAATATATCCTGATCATATACGAGCTGAAATTAAACGACCAGATAAAATCACCTTTAAAGCATTAGACCGCGATGGAAAACCTATACAAATGGCGACTCAGGGGTTTCTGGCAAGGTGCGTCCAACATGAAATAGACCATCTTAACGGTATTCTTTTTATAGATCATTTATCTTTGTTAAAGCGTAAAATGATCGAGAAAAAAATTGCCAAATTATCTTTCAATTAATTAAGGCGCTTTGACTTAAACGCCAAAAATTATACAATATCCAATTACTATGACGATACTTACCGCTCTATTCCTAATCCTAGTTGCCGGTATTGCTAACGGCTCATTCGCGCTACCAACTAAACATGTTTCTAAATGGAAATTCGAAAATATCTGGCTGCAATACTGTATATGGACCTTTCTTATTATTCCTTGGATAGTAGCTTATTTCTTGTCACCACAAATATTTGATATCTATATGCAAACCCCCACAATTATTCTTACAGTAATGATATTAGGAGGACTTGTATTTGGCATCGGCCAAATTTGTTTTGCATTATCAATAAATATGATTGGAATAGGTTTAGCATTCGTAATTAATTTAGGATTGAGCATTATGCTCGGTTTTTTATTGCCTTTAGTAATTCAGCATCCACAACAAATCTTCACTCCTTTTGGAATAATTACTTTAGGTGGCTGTATATTTGCTGTTAGTGGTTTAATTCTATCTAATCTAGCAGGTAATTCACATCACAAACAGAAACAAGAAATAAGTGATACAGAAACTAAATCTCGATTCTATAGCTTAGGCGCTGTTTTAGCGGTTGTAGCCGGGTTATCTTCAGCTGGGCAGAATTTTTCATTTTCATTCACTTCTCAAATGCAACAATTTGCAATTCATATGGGTGCTCAACATGTGGGGGCAGCTACCATTATGTGGCCAGGATTTTTATTGTGCGCTTTTATTCCTTACACATCCTTTATGATTTTTTTACACATTAAAAATAGATCGTTCTCGAATCTGAAGTTACCTGGTACCGGAATATACTATTTATTTGCATTATTTATGGGACTTCTCTATTACGGATCTATAATTCTCTATAGCAAAGCATCCCAAATTATCGGTGCTTTAGGCCCTCTGGTTGGGTGGCCTCTATTTATGGCACTAATTATCTTAGTCTCTAATTATTGGGGGTGGCGTTCCGGTGAATGGACTGGTTGTAGCGCAAAAGTGAAACATACTTTATGGTTGGGTCTCTTTTGTTTACTTTTATCAATAGTAGTATTAGGTTACAGCTCTGTGATTCATACTTAAGAGGTAAAGTATTATGCAATTATTTGGCGCAATTGAAGCAGGCGGGACAAAGTTTATTTGTGCTATTGGTGATTCAAAAGGTCATATATATGACCGAATCCGTATACCAACTAATAAGCCACAAGAAACCATAGCAAAAGTTATTGATTTCTTGAAAAAAACTCATCAAAAGAATCCTCTCGCTGCGATAGGCATATCTTCATTTGGGCCAATAGATTTAAATCTCAAATCTCCTGCTTACGGTTACATAACAACTACTTCCAAACCTGGTTGGGCAAACTTCAATATGATTGGAAGCATAAAAGAGAAATTCGAATTGCCAATAGGTTTTGATACAGATGTCAATGGTGCTGCAATTGGAGAGGCGCGATGGGGCAATGGACAAGGACTTGACAATATAATTTATTGGACTGTAGGAACTGGAATCGGTGCAGGCGGTGTATTAGCCGGCAAAACGATGCACGGCTTGATTCATCCTGAAATGGGCCACATCTTTGTTCCCCATGACAAAGAAGTCGACCCTTTTAAAGGAGTTTGTCCATTTCACGGTGATTGTCTAGAGGGACTTGCTAACGGTCCCGCGTTGATGAAACGTTGGGGAGTGAAATCTGCTAAAGATCTACCAGACAACCATCCTGCTTGGGATCTTGAAGCTACATATCTAGGTTATGCAATGGCAAACTGCATTGTAACGATTTCACCGCAAAAGATTATAATTGGCGGCGGTGTAATGAAAAAATCCGGATTGCTATCCAAAGTTCAGCAAAAAACTGTAAAATTTCTAAATGGGTACATTAAGCATGAATCAATTCTCGAAAATATAGAAAATTATATCGTTTCTCCTGGGCTTGAAGAAAATTCGGGAGTATGTGGAGCTATAGCTTTAGCTGAACTAGCTCTAAACAAAAGCTGATGATAAAAACCGTAAACACATGCAACAAAATAAAATAGGAAAAATATACAAACGCCCCTGGGGCACATATGAAACTTTACAGCTCGGGGATAATTATCAGGTTAAGATAATAACTATTGACCCTAAAGGTTCATTGTCCTTACAAAAACATTTTAGTCGCTGTGAACATTGGATAGTCATTAAAGGGAAACCTACAATTACTGTAGGCAGCAAGAAAAAAACTTATAAGATAAATGATGTCGTGTATATTCCAATAGAAACACCCCATCGCATAGAAAATCAAACCGATCAGCCAGCTGCAGTTATCGAAGTACAGATCGGTTCCTATTTAGGTGAAGACGATATTGAGCGTCTAGAAGATATTTACGGACGTATTTGAACATGTCACTTAAAATAATTTTCGCAGGTAGCTCAGAATTTGCGATTCCCAGTCTGGATGCATTAATCAAATCGCGTCATAAAATACTCGCTGTTTATACTCAACCTGATCGTCCCGCAGGTCGTGGACGAAAACAAACTCCAACTCCAGTCAAACAATTTGCCCTACAACATAATCTACCTATTCATCAACCCGAAACATTAAAAAACAAACAAGAGCAACAAATATTATACGATATACACGCAGATATAATGATCGACGTCGCTTATGGATTATTTTTGCCTAAAGAAGTTCTAAACACATTTAAATATGGCTGTATCAATGTCCATCCGTCATTACTTCCGCATTGGCGTGGTGCATCACCTATACAAAGAGCGATCCTAGCAGGCAATATAGAAACAGGTGTTACGGTTATGCAAGTAGATGAAGGGTGGGATACCGGAGATATTCTTAAACAAACCAAAATTAATATCGATGTGACCGATACAACTGCAAGCATGCAGGGAAAATTATCAAAATTAGGGGCAAAATTAGTGCTAAAAGTCTTAGAGGATTTAGAACAAGATAAACTGAAACCGATCCCTCAAGATGACACTAAAAGTTGTTATGCCAACAAAATTACCAAACAAGAAGCACAGCTCGACTGGCAATTAAGCGCAAACGAATTAGATCGAATGATACGCGCCTTCAACCCCTGGCCAGTTGCATTTACTAAAATCGATCAACAAGTATTACGAATTTGGAAAGCTATTCCATCAGATACAAAAACAGATAAACCCCCAGGAACAATTGTAAATATCGACAAAAACAGTATTAATGTTGCTACCGGAAAAGGTATTTTACGACTGCTTGAATTACAGATACCCGGTGGTAAAATACTATCCGCTTCTGCGATGTTAAATTCAAAAAAAGAATTATTTAAAAGAGGAAAATGTTTTCATGCCTAAAGATTATGCAAAACGACAGACGAAGAAAAAATATCAAAGAAAAAAAACCAAATCGCACTGGAAATTGTGGCTACTCACTTTATTACTATTAATTGGTTTCGTAATAAGTCTTATCTTTCTTAATAGGACACATAATGTAAAAACGGCCGTCAAGACAATTCACATTCAAACACTGTCAACGAATAAAAACCCTGTGTTGTCAGAAACTAATAAACCTCAATTCGACTTCTATACTATTTTGCCCAATGAAAAAGTAAATATACCTAAATCACATACCGAAAATAAAACTCAGTACTTCCTTCAAATCGCCACTTTTAAAAATTACACTGCAGCAGACCAATTAAGAGCGAAATTGGCGTTATTAGGCTTTGATGTTTATATAGACAAAATCAAATCAAAAGGAGACACTGTTTTAAACCGCATTAACGTTGGTCCATACTTTTCCTATAAAGCAGCTAAGCAGGACCAACAACGACTTAATGGAAATAACATTAGAAGTATATTACGTGAGGATGGGGGACATACATAACATTTATCCTTTTGATATCAGGAGTCTAACAAATCATCTTTACAATAAAAAGGATAAATGTTATGTATGTCCCCTAGTTGCTATTGAAAAATCTTTTCTTTATCCCCATTTAGGTTATATGGAACAATTTAGAGGTACAACCATCCTATCGGTGCGTCGTAACGGTAAAGTTGCCGTTGGTGGTGACGGTCAAGTATCAATGGGCGATAGCATAATGAAGGGCAATGCCCGCAAAGTACGTCGTTTATATCATGATCGTGTATTAACCGGATTCGCTGGTGGTACAGCAGATGCTTTTACCTTATTTGAACGGCTTGAGGCTAAATTGGAAAAGCATCAAGGACATTTGCTTCGTGCGGCTGTTGAACTAGCAAAAGATTGGCGAACCGACAAATTGTTACGACGCCTAGAAGCATTATTAATCGCAGCTGATAGCAAGGTTTCCCTACTAATTTCCGGTAACGGTGATGTTATCGAGCCCGAAGAAAATATTATAGCTATCGGTTCCGGCGGTAATTATGCTCGGGCAGCGGCTCATGCTTTAATGGAAAACACTAAACTTAGCGCCAAAGCTACAGTAGAAAAAGGATTACAAATTGCTTCTGAAATTTGCGTATATACTAATAATAAATTTATTATTGACGAATTAAATAGTGATGAGTAATACCATAGAAGCAATGTTAACCCCGCAACAAATTGTTAAAGAATTAGATAAACACATAATTGGTCAACATGATGCTAAGCGTGCGGTAGCTATCGCCCTTAGAAACAGATGGCGCCGTTCACAGGTAAATGAAGATTTACGTGTAGAAATTACCCCTAAAAATATTCTTATGATCGGTCCCACGGGGGTAGGTAAAACTGAGATTGCAAGACGTTTAGCAAGACTTGCTGATGCCCCTTTTATCAAAGTCGAAGCAACTAAATTTACCGAAATCGGTTATGTCGGACGTGATGTAGAATCTATTATTCGAGACCTATGTGATGTTGCCGTCAAGCAAACTCGCGAAATTGAATTAGCTAAAGTTAAAAATCGTGCTAAAGAACTTGCAGAAGAACGTATTTTAGATGTTTTGTTACCACGAGTAAGAGGGATTAAAGAAGAACCACAAACAAAGACTGAATCAGTAGCACGCCAATTATTTCGCAAAAAATTACGTAATGGAGACTTAGATGATAAGGAAATAGAAATAGATATCTCCATGAGAACATTAGGTGTGGAGATCATGGGCCCTCCTGGTATGGAAGAAATGACCAGCCAATTACAAAACATGTTTACTAACCTAACCAAGGACAAAAAGAAAACCAAAAAAATGCGAGTAAAGAATGCTCTTAAACAGCTATGCGAAGAAGAAGCCGCAAATATGATAAATGAAGAAGAAATTAGAAGTAGAGCCCTAGATAAAGTGGAACAACATGGCATAGTATTTATAGATGAAATAGATAAAATTGTACGCGGTGATGGCACACATGGTGTCGATGTTTCACGTGAAGGAGTACAACGTGATTTATTGCCATTAGTTGAAGGTTGTTCTGTATTTACCAAATACGGCATGGTTAAAACTGATCATATATTATTCATAGCCTCGGGGGCCTTTCATCTATCCAAACCTTCCGATTTAGTGCCAGAACTGCAAGGCCGGTTACCAATTCGAGTAGAATTATCTGCTCTCAGCGCAGACGATTTTGTAAACATACTTACTGAACCAAAAGCATCTTTAACTGAACAATATATCGCTTTAATGGATACCGAAAAAGTAAAAATTAAATTTAAAAAAGATGGTATTAGAAGAATAGCTGAAATAGCCTACCATGTTAATGAGCGCACTGAAAATATTGGAGCAAGGCGTCTGCATACAATTATGGAGCGCTTACTGGAAAATGTTTCATTTAATGCAACGGAAATAGATAATAATCCCATCGTAATCACTGCAGCATACGTCAATAAACAACTAGCTAAATTAGTCAAAGACGAAGACTTAAGTCATTATATACTTTAACAAATAACTTTATTTCTTAACCTCCACCACAGTAATTTTCACCGTATTGTAAAAAACATTCTAAAAGCTATTCTACACGTATATTTTTAAAAGGGAGCATAGATGGTTGATAGCTTTCAAAAAGAAATCCCAAAAGCTCGAGTTAATATTACTCTCGACGTGGAAACCGGCGGATCTGTTAAGAAAAAAGAATTGCCACTCAAGCTATTAGTGGCAGGTGATTTCAGCAATGGCAAAACCAAAGGACCTATTGCTGAACGTGAGCGAATTAATATTAACAAAAACAATTTTAATAAAATTATTGCTGAGCTCGCTCCTGAATTAAATTTTACTGTTGCCAACAGAATTAAAAATGATGGCACAGAAATGCGCGTCGGGTTAAAAATAGATTCATTAAAAAAATTGCATCCGGAAGCAATAGTTGAACAAATTCCAGAATTACAAAACTTACTTGCAATGCGCAATCTATTAAAAGACCTCAAGGCTAATTTATTAGATAACGGAGCGTTTCGACGCAGATTAGAGCAAATAGTAAAAAATAAATCACAACTCAAAATGTTGCAAGACGAATTGCATAAACAAGCGCCACTAGAGAGTGAAATATTAATTAATGCGGAGTAAGAATTATGGCTATAGCAAAAAACTCAACCAGTAATTACATTCAGCTCTGTGAATTAGCCGAAACCGTGCCATTTAACCAGCAGCTTAGTTTAAGCAGTTTCACTAATAAAGAGAATATGGCAGCACGCAACTTAAATGAACGTTTAGCAGCTTCACTACAAATTTTTATCAATATGATCGCCGGAAACGAAAGCACAGTTGAACAAGTTGATAAAGTTTTATTGGACTATTACATTGCAAAATTAGATCATGCTATTGGTGCTCAACTAGACGAAATACTTCACCATAAACAATTTCAAAAATACGAATCGATATGGCGCAGTCTAAAATATCTCATCGACAATATAAATTTCCACGCTAATATTAAAGTAGAACTTTTAGATATTGATAAAGAAATTTTACAAGCAGATTTTGAAGACTCGCCTGATATAACTCATACAGGTTTATACAAACATATTTATGTTCAAGAATATGACACCCCTGGCGGTGAACCGATTTCAGCAATTATTTCTAATTATGAATTTGACGCCAGCCCTGCTGATATTACTTTGCTAAGCAAAATATCAAAAGTCTCAGCAGCGGCTCATTGCCCTTTTATCGGAGCTATAGGTGCGAAATTTTTTAATAAAGAGACTATCGATGACGTTACTAAAATAAATGACCTAAGCAATTATATGGAACGAGCCGAATATATTCGTTGGAACGGTTTCCGTGAAATTGATGATGCTCGTTACATCGGTTTAACCCTGCCAAGATTTTTACTGCGCTTACCCTATGGCGAACAAAATCCAGTGCGCAATTTTTGTTACACCGAACTAGTCAATGGCGAAACTGCAACGGACTATTTGTGGGGCAATGCTGGTTTTGCATTTGCTACTAATATGGCGAGGTCGTTTAATAAATATGGTTGGACATTAAATATTCGCGGACCGGAATCGGGAGGGAAAATCGAACAATTACCAATGCATCAATATGATATAGGCAAAGGGTTACAGACCAAGATTCCATCAGAAACAATTATTCCTGAAACACGAGAATTAGAATACGCCAACCTGGGTTTTATTCCATTGAGCTATTATAAAAACAGTGATTTCGCATGTTTCTTCTCGGCAAATTCAGCACAAAAATCACAACAATATTCAACACCTGAAGCAACTGCAAATGCCAGGATCAATGCTCGACTGCCATATATTTTCCTAAGCTCGCGCTTAGGCCACTATCTAAAAGTCCTGCAAAGAGAAAATATTGGCTCTAATAAAAATCGTATCGAATTAGAAAGCGAATTAAATTCTTGGTTGCAAAGTCTGGTAACTAAGATGAATAAACCTGGGCCTGAATTAGCGGCAACTCATCCGTTACGCGACGGACAAGTTACTGTGGAAGAAATACCAAACAATCCGGGATTTTATAAGATTTCTATGTACGCGATTCCTCATTTTCAGATCGAAGGTATTGATGTTCGTTTATCTTTGGTTGGGAAATTACCCAAAGGAAATGCACAACAATAGGAAACAAAATTGTTAATTTAATTATTAATCAAAATGGAGAAATATTATGGCAAGTCCTGTATATGTAACTTTCACTGACGAACAAGGTCAGAAAATTAAAGCCAACGTGCAAATTAAAGGCCGTGAGGGCACAGCGGAAGGTCATGCGTTTGACTATTCGGTGTGCATACCTTCAGATAAAAATACCGGTCAACTAACCTCTATACGTAAACATAACAATGTTGTTCTCACAAAAGGCCTTGACAGCGCATCGCCTGTTTTGTTCGATGCTTGCTGTCGAGGCAAAACTCTACAAAGCGCGAAATTTGATTGGTATTGCATTAATGATAGAGGAGAAGAGGAATTATATTTCACGCATTTGCTCTCTAATGTCAAAGTAGTAGAAGTTAAACACTACATGTTGCACGTCAAAAATCCGCAGAACGATGGTTATAGTCATCAAGAAGAAATTAACCTTCGTTTCCAAAAGATTGAGCTTAATTATCCTGACGGCAATATTAAGGCATCTGACGATTGGACTGAATCGCGGTCAGGGACCGGCGCATAGATTTCCTTGTATGTTATTCGTAGGGAACAGGCATGCCTGTTCCCTTGCCTATACGAAATGATAGCGGCAAAACTGTATTGTAATGACAGCTAAGAGGCCACATGCCATATGCTCTATTGGACATTCTAAGCGGCGAATATAAAGAGCCAGAATTCTGCAGTATACGTGCACATCTTACACGCTTGCTAAATTCACGCCGCGGATCTCTCACACATTTGCCTGATTATGGTTTGCCTGATGTAACAGAAATATATCAAGGTCTGCCATATTCGATCGATGCTTTAATCAATGCAATTAAAAATACTATAGAAAAATACGAACCACGACTACACAACGTCTTGATTAAACCATTACAGCAAAGCGATAAAGATTGTGTATTGCGATTAGAAATTACCGCGACAACAAATACCGATGACCAACTACAGTTCAACACATATTTTATGACCGGCGGCGCCGCTGAAGTGGCATAATAATTACCGCTGTTATTCTTTTTAAAATATTGTGATTGCTGCAACTCATACATTTAAATGAATTTCTTCCATCTATCAGAGATGTTAAAATATTTTAACATACATAAATATTAGGAGGCGGTCATGAGAAAAAAATTTTTTACCACATCTTACTTCATATTAATACTTATTGCTCTTCCTGTTTTTGCTCATTCAGCACCAACAAAAAATATTATTCCAGCAGGTTTGAATCCGGGTGATACAGTGGGACTCATCTCCTCTGCATCGAGAGCTGATCAAAATCAAGATATTGATTTTGCTAAAGAGCGTTTAGAAAAATTAGGATTAAAAGTTGTTTTTGGCAACCATATTTATGCGCGTGACGCATATTTTGCAGGCACTGACAAAGACCGCGCTGACGATTTAAACCAAATGTTTGCTAACAATAAAATTAAAGCTATTATTGAAATTAGAGGCGGCTATGGATGTGCAGGTATTCTGCCGTTGATCAATTATAAGCTTATCAAAAAACATCCTAAAATTTTAATGGGGTTTAGCGACGTTACCGCATTGTTATTAGCTATCCATAAGGAAACCGGGCTAATTACTTTTCATGGTCCGTTGGCTATCGAGCCCTGGCCTCAATTTACTGTTGATTATATTAAAAAGGTATTATTTGATGGCGTTGCAGTTACTTTTGAGAATCCAACAGATGAATTAGACCCCTCCCAGGATATTATTCAAACACAAGACAGAATCCAAGTAATAAATGGAGGATCGGCCGAAGGAGAACTTATTGGTGGTAATTTGACGATACTGGTATCTCTGCTTGGGACCAAATATGAGCCTGATTGGAAGAATAAAATCTTATTTGTGGAAGATATTGGAATAAAAAATTACCAGATTGACAGAATGCTTAGCCAACTTCAACTCGCGGGCGTATTTAAACAAATCAAAGGCTTTATTTTTGGCGAATGTACTAAATGTGAAGTTTCTGACGGATCTTATGGCGCATTAACAATACAACAAATTTTAGAGCGTTATATTAAACCGGCAGGAATTCCCTCTTTTATGGGGGCCGCATTTGGTCATGATCCAAACAATTTCACTTTGCCAGAAGGTATTATGGTAACCATGAATGCTAATGATGGAACCATTAAAATGTTAGAGCCAGCAGTAAAAACAGGAACCTGATTCTTTAAGCAAAAATGCTTATTAAAACTTATTTTTAAGGATTTATTGCCTCTTAAGGCGAAAAACCATGTGTCGTGTCGTTTACATCGCTTTCTGAGGGTGGATTTTGAGTCAAATTTATTTGCAATTGGTCCAAGACGTTTAGGATTTTAATTTTATATCCATTCTCCACTGGCATAAACAAAACCTCAGAAAAGCCTTTGCTCTCAAATAATTTTTGATACCTTTCTTTTGCACCTAATGGCACTTTCAAGTTGTTTAAGTATGCGTCTAGCACAACACCTTGTTTTTGCCCAAAATGCTCGCGCTCATGATATTCCCAAATGGCACCAGTAAACTTTTCACCAAGCAACCTATTTAGTTGTTCAGTGATACATTTATAAACTGAATCACTTTTGCATACTTCCCTAAACTGCTCCTCAAGATTTGCTGGTAATTTACTGCCAAAAGCCACGTTTTCCACCAAACGAAGCAATATACCGAACTGACTCTGGACAACAACCTTAATATCCTTAACAACAACTTGCGAAACCAAGAGATCACAGGCATATTGAAAATAATCAACAGGGTTTCCGGAAATCGCTTCCTGTCTTTGCCTCGCGGACAGTGTGTCTTTCAACCGCGCCAAATAGTCAAGCGCAATTTCCAATAAAGTATTTTTTTCTTTCAATCGAACATAGAAAAAACTTTGCATTTTTCCAAGACATTGATAAAGAATTTGATATTCTTCATCCTTTCCAACTCTATTATAAAAATTATCACCATCTACAATTTCTTTGGCCAAATTAATATCATTCTTCAAATATTTATACTTTCCTTTGTCCTCTTTTTTTTCGTGTTTCTCTTTTTTGTTTTTCATTGTCATCTCTGTAAAAAAACTAAATAATAGCGGTTATTTATTAACAATAACTTAAATTATCTAAAAAAATTGTCTAGAATGCAGCAAAATATGACCTGATAACCTTCTCCCTTTCTAAATAAATTTAATTTGTTAAGGAAACGTTAAGATATTTTATTTATATTGTGTTAATCTACTCTCAAAAAAAACAGGAGATAACAAATATGCCTACTTTACTTGAAAAAATAGCGCTTGACTTACATGATGGCAAAATAGTTGAAGCATGCGAACAACTTAAAACTCTTAAAAAAGGAGAAGATCACAAAATAAAATGCGATATTTCTGTCCAGCGTTTCAATAATGAACTCTATTGGGCCATAACAATCCATGAAGACATGCCCCTTGTTTTTCGGCTCCTCTCACATGCTTTTGACCAGGCACAAGGTAAGCCTAAAGTAGAGTTGCCGTTTGCTGTATTTGCAATTTGTGGCTTAGAACCTGATAAAATGCTTACCCTTTTAAAGGAGCGGAAAATTCCCCTTAACTCAGAAATACGGCTTATCCCGCCTAACCCAGAAACAGGGATTAATAAAACCAAAAACTAAGTATTCTAGATTTTTTAGTGCATAACCGGCCTGCCCAAAAAATTAACTGTCTACTGAGACATTATTATGCCGAGAATATAACACCTCAAATATTTCTTCAGGGCACCAAAAACAACGAAGCATACCAGGTTTTTTATAATATAGTCCATTCTAAAGCCGTAATGGATCGAAATATCGCAGCCAATTCCCTACATGAGGCGATTGACCAAGACATTAATTTTTCAATAGAGCTTTTTAGTGTACATGTAAATAAAATAATCAAAAACCGACAAGGGGGGCGAGCTTTTTTCAGAACCTTCTCCCGTTTAATCAAAGCTAATATTGAAAATGCCTTACCAGAAAAAAGAAATGAATTTGAGCAAGCATTACAAAAAGCAAGCGATAAAGATTTTTTAATACAATGGGTAACATGGCCTAACAATAAAGAAAAAATATGGCATTTCAGTCAATCTGGATTTTTTAGCAAATTAAAAGAAACTTTTCCAACATTAAAAGAGCCCTCGAATACTCCAACAGCCCTTGAAAACGCAGAATTATTGCTTCGATACAATGCAGATGTAATTTACCCATCTTCAAAATGTTCTTAAACAAATCGCTTATCCTTAAGCCTGTAACAACGAAATATCTGCGACGTGCAAAAAAAGATCTTCGAGTTTTTGCAGTAGAGTTAGCCGATTATTTCTTAGTTCTTGATCATCGGTCATGACCATTACCGTATCGAAAAATTTGTCTATAGGTTGCTTCAGTTTTGCAAGAACTGCTAAAGCCTTGATATATTCTTTTCTCTCATATAAAGACTTTACTGCTTTTTCTTGTGCAATTATTTGTTTGGCCAAATCCTGTTCGGCTGGTTCTCTCAATAATGCAACCTTGAATATTCCGCTTAGAATTTTTTCTTTATCTTGTTGCGAACACTTTTTAAAAAAATCTCGCAAAATATTTCTCACCCGTTTAACAGCAATTGCTAAAAATTCTGCCTCTGGCAGTTTTTGAAATTCTGTTACCGCTTGAATACGTTTATCGAAATCTGTCGGCTCGGTCGGAAAACGGGCTAATACCGATGCAAAAACCTGCGGAGTAACTCCTTTATCTAAATACCAAAAATGTAAGCGCTCAAAAAGAAAATCTAGAATTAATTTGTGGTCTATTTTAAATCCATAATTTTGTGCGGCAATTACCAGCAATTTTTCTAAATCTAAAGGCAATTGATTTTCTTGAATAATCCTCAACACACCCAAAGCTGCGCGGCGCAATCCAAACGGATCCTTATCTCCACTCGGGACCTGATTAACGCCAAAATTTCCGACCAAAGTATCTATACGATCGGCAATAGCAAGAGCTTGGCCAATTTTTGTTTTCGGTAATTCATCCCCTGCAAAACGTGGTAAGTATTGCTCTTTCAAGGCAGTTGCAACCTCCTTCGGTTCTTTATAAAACATAGCATAATAAAACCCCATAATTCCCTGTAGTTCTGGAAACTCCTTAACCATTTCGGTTACTAAATCAGTTTTTGCTAACATTGCCGCACGATTGGTTTGTTTTAAATCAGCAGCTGTTTGCTTCGATATATATTCGGCTAATTTCGCTACTCGTGATGTTTTATCAAACAAGCTTCCCAGTTTGGCTTGAAAAATTATATTTTTTAACTGATTTAAATGACTATCCAATGGTTGTTTTAAATCGGTATTGTAAAAAAACTCTGCGTCATTTAAGCGCGCGTTAATAACTCGCTCATTTCCCCTAATGACTCGTTTCGGATTTTTGCTTCTGATATTGCAAATAGTAATAAAATAAGGTAATAATTTATTTTTCTTATCAAATATCGGGAAACATTTTTGATGTTTTTGCAGAGACAAAATCAATACTTCCTGCGGAAGCCTCAAAAAATGTTTTGCAAAACTTCCCAATAAAGCAACAGGCCATTCTACTAAACCGGTAACTTCATTCAATAACACTTCATCAATTTTGGACTTGCCATATTTGCTGGCTATTGTTTCTATCTGTTTACGAATTATAGCTTTACGTTTTTCAAAATCTGCAATGACAAAACCTTTTTGTTCCAGAATTTGCACATATTCACCTGGTTTAGTAATGAGAATTTTTTCTTTACAATGAAATCGATGCCCGTATGTTTCTCTGCCCGCTTCTAAAGCAAACAGGTCCGTTTTAATAACATTGTTTCCATATAGCAAAACTATCCAGTGTACTGGTTGCACAAACTCTTGCTCTCCGCTATTCCAGCGCATCGGCCTTGAAATAGGCAGCGTTCTTACAGCTTCCTTAACGATATTTGGAAGTAACGTTATTGTTTTTTCTCCGGTCTGTTTTTTTTTGCATACAACCCATGCGCCTTTATCGGTTTGTGTTTTCTGTAACTGCTCTACGGAAACGCCACATGATTTTGCAAAACTCAAAGCCGCTTTGGTCGCCTTGCCATCTTTATCAAAAGCCACATCCCATGATGGACCACGACGTTCTACTTTTTGATTTTGCTGTTTATCAATTAAATCTTTTATCAAAACAGCTAAACGCCGCGGAGTAACATAAACGTTTGCTCTCCCATGATTAATGCCCGCCTTTTGTAAGCCCTTTTGCAAATTTTCCGCTAAAGAGAGGCTTAATTGTTGTAAAGAATTGGGAGGCAATTCCTCAGTGCCTATTTCAATTAAAAAGTCATTCGTCGTGGTCATATATTACTTTCTCAACAAAGGAAAATTTAAATTTTCACGCATCGTATAATAACTTTCAGCAACCGCTTTTGCTAAAGCGCGCACACGTAAAATATAGCTTTGCCTCTCCGTAACTGAAACAGCATTGCGAGCATCAAGCAAATTAAAAACATGAGATGCTTTGAGCGCCATTTCATAAGCGGGCAAAGGCAGATCTAGGCCTAATAAACGCATGCACTCCTTTTCATAAAACATGAAATGTTCAAATAAAACCTTAGTGTTAGAGTGCTCAAAATTATATTTGGACATCTCTATTTCATTTTGCCGAAACACATCGCCATAGGTAATTCTGCCTAACCGGCCATCTGTCCATACGATATCAAATATACTATCTACTTCCTGTAAGTACATAGCAATGCGCTCTAAACCATAGGTAATTTCGCCCATTACTGGTTTACACTCTAAGCCGCCAACCTGCTGAAAATAGGTAAACTGAGTTATCTCCATGCCGTTCTGCCAAACCTCCCAACCAATTCCCCATGCGCCCAAAGTCGGAGACTCCCAGTTATCTTCTACAAATCTAATATCATCGGTTAAAGGATCGACGCCCAATTTTCGTAACGAATCTAGATACAAATCCTGAATATTATGCGGGGAGGGTTTAAGCACTACCTGAAACTGATAATAATATTGGGTTCGGTTGGGGTTTTCGCCATATCTCCCATCCATCGGTCTTCGGCAGGGCTGCACAAAAGCAGCATTCCATGGCTCAGGTCCGATAGCATGTAAAAAAGAAGCGGGATGAAAAGTGCCTGCGCCCACTTCTATATCGATGGGGTGTACAATTATACAGCCCAGATCTGCCCAATATTCCTGCAAAGTAAAAATCAAACCTTGAAATGTGTTGCTTTTCGTGTCCATAAATATTTAGGAGTATACAGTGAGTCACATTAATTGTTCAACTGCAGTTTTAGCCCACAAAACAAAGCAGATGTATTCTACAGATCTAACACTCACACAATGGTTAATATCATTGTAGTTTCTTCGCAAAAAAATGAGTCACTGATGTCTACTAGGATTGATAGTTGCTTAGTGGACTGGATAAGTATGTGTAATTCCTGTGGACAAGTTACATACAAATTTACTTGTGGATAAATACATTATTAATCCACAGAAAATACATAATTAATCCACAGAAAAGATATGTATAACTAACGGTATTTACATAAAAATTCAAAGTTATACAAAAAAGTAATCAGTTAGTAATAATAAAGTAATTATATAAATACTTTATTTGACGATCAATAACCATATTTATATAATTTGATTTTCGTTTATAACAAAGTGTACATATGAAAAGAACATATCAGCCAAACAAAACTAGACGTAAACGTACTCATGGTTTTAGAGTTCGTATGGCAACAAAAGGTGGACGTACTGTTATTAATAAACGAAGAACGAAAGGTCGTAAGCAACTAAGTGCTTAATGAAATATACTTATCCATCGGCCTTTCGGTTGAAAACCAAGCGACAACTTAAAAAAATCTTTCATGATGCTAATAAATTGTCTGGTAATTGCTTCAATATCTTCTTTAAGGCTAATACCTTTGAGCATCCGCGATTAGCAATTATCATTAGCAAGCGTTCTGTTCACAATGCGGTGGATAGAAATCACCTTAAGAGAATCATAAAAGAAAGTTTTCGTTTGCATCAATATATGATTTCTGGATATGATGTGCTTTTTATCGCTTTAAAAGGTGTTGATCAACTTACTAACGAGGAATTAACTCAGTGTTTAGAAGAACAATGGCAACGTTTGTGCAGTTGCCCAGAAAAATCGTAGTCTTTTTGGTTAATGTTTATCGTTGTTTTATTAGCCCTATTTTGGGACCGTGCTGTCGTTTTTATCCATCATGTTCAAGTTACGCACTTACAGCTGTGGAACGTTATGGTGTTTTCCGCGGAGGCTGGATGGCGATGCGGCGCTTATTGCGTTGTCATCCTTTGCATCGTGGTGGGTTTGATCCGGTACCAGATAACAAAAAACAGTGACATGTTATGAATAATATTAGACGTTTTCTTTTATATGCTTTGCTCGGTATTGTTTGTTTTTCTCTTTGGAATGCTTGGCAGAAAGATTATGGAGCAAAACTAGAGCCGGCAAAACTTGTAGCCGGTCCCGAACAGGAAGTGCCCACAGTTGTAAAACCAACCATTACTACACCTAAAGAAGCTGTACCAAGTGCCCGTATAATTAGTGTTCGTACTAATGTACTAGATGTTGATATAGATACTCTCGGAGGGAATGTAATAAGCGCTAAATTGCTTAAATACCCGTTAAGTTTAAAACAGTCTGATGTCCCTATTGAGATTTTAAGTCATGATCCAGAACGGTTATATGTTGCAGAGAGCGGCTTAATAGGAGTACGTGATCATAAGCCATTGCAGTACAGTTCAGCGCAAAAGAAGTATTCGCTACAAACGCAGCAAAAGGACTTATCTGTTACGCTCATGTGGCATGATAGGAAAGGGCTTTCCATTAGCAAAACATTTAACTTTGTGAGAGACGCTTATGTTGTAGATATTAATTATCAATTGACAAACAAAACTAACGATGATTGGTCCGGACAGTTTTATAGTCAAATCAAGCGTAGAAAACCAAAGAAGAATGGGGGCTTCCTTCGTTTACGTACCTACACCGGAGCGGCTATTTCCAGTCCTGAAAGGCCTTATGAAAAAATTTACTATAATAAAATGGATGCGAAAGATTTAGGCCGAGACATAAAAGGGGGATGGGTAGCAATGCAACAACGTTATTTTCTGAGTGCTTGGGTGCCCGACCAAACAAAGACTCACCATTATTACTCCCATGTTGCCGATAAAGATGTCTATACCATTGGGATGACAGATGCTATTAGTGCGGCAGCCGGGCAACAAACCCAGTTTGACGCTAAATTATACGTTGGCCCTGAAATAGAAGAAAATCTTGCTCCTTTAGCTAAAGGATTGGACTTGACTATTGATTATGGTTGGTTATGGATCATCTCAGTAGCTGTTTTCTGGCTTATGAAACATATTTATAACTTGGTTGGCAATTGGGGTTGGTCTATTGTCATTGTTACTATTTTGATTAAGTTGATATTCTACAAGTTCTCCGAATCTAGTTATAGATCGATGGCTAAAATGCGTGAGCTTGCTCCAAAGATGAAGGATATAAGAGCACGTTATGCAGACGATAAGGCAAAGATGAGTCAGGCCACTATGGAACTTTATAAGAAAGAAAAAATTAATCCTTTAGGAGGATGTTTACCACAGTTAATCCAAATCCCGTTTCTAATTGCTTTTTATTACGTGTTAATCGAAGCAGTGCAGTTGCGTCATGCCCCTTTTATTTTTTGGATACACGATTTATCAGCTAAAGATCCATATTTTATACTGCCGATACTTATGGGCATCTGTATGTTTCTTACTCAGAGGCTTACTCCAGTATCTCCTGACCCAACACAGGCACGAATTATGATGTTTCTGCCAGTTGTATTTGCAGTATTATTTGCTTCTTTTCCAGCCGGTCTGGTTTTGTATTGGTTAGTTAATTATCTGGTCTCCGGTTTACAACAGTGGTATATCATGCGTAAATATCTGCGCGCGAAACAATAAGAGGTTATTTATTATGTTGGCGATAATCGGTGGTACCGGACTGTATGATCTTCCTCACTTTAAGGTTCTTGAAGAGCGAGAAATAGGTACTCCTTTTGGCAGGCCTTCAGCTCCATTGCTGTTTGGGGAATACGATGGCCAGAAAGTTGTTTTCCTTCCAAGACACGGCAAAAGACATGAGTTCTTACCTCACGAAATAAATTACCGCGCCAATACCTGGGCACTGAAGTCTGTTGGTGTTTATAGAATAATTAGTATTTCAGCCGTGGGAAGTTTACAAGAAGAATTAGCCCCAGGTGATTTTGTAATTCCTTCTCAATATTTTGATTGGGTCAAGGATGGTCGTATCAAAACATTCTTTGGTGATGGATTAGTGGCACATGTAGCAATGGCTAATCCATCATGCTTAACATTAACAAGGATTATTGCTGATGCTGCACATAAGCTAAATATAAATATCCATGTTGAGAAAACTTATGTTGGTGTTGAAGGCCCTAGATTTGGCACAAAAGCTGAAAGTGATTTTCTGAAAGATGTTGTTAAATGTGATATAGTTGGAATGACAAATATTCCTGAAGTTTTCTTGGCTCGTGAAGCGCAAATTTGTTATTGCACAATTGCGATTGTGACGGATTATGATAGCTGGCAAGATGACCATAAAAGACATGTAACTGCAGTAGACGTCATAGAACAATATAAAAAGAGTCTGGATAAAATAATGGAGTTATTGGACGAGATCCTTGCAACTTCTTTACCTCCAATTGATCATGACTATAGAAAAAGCCTGGAAAATGCTGTTTTGACGCCTATTGATAATTTAACGCCAGAAAAGAAACAATTATATGATATGTTGATGACGTAGGGGCGGTTCGCGAACCGCCCGTACAGACCAAATGGGGCGATTCGCATGTAAGGGCGATTCACGAATCGCCCCTACGCAATAATAAATAATCAAATCATGAACAATAGCAAAAATTCAATAGATACCATCGTTGCTCAAGCTACCCCGTCTGGGAGGGGAGGGATTGGAATAATCAGGATTTCCGGTCCCAAAGTTAAGAAAATCGCAAAAAAAATTATAACTAAGGTCCCAAAGCCGCATTATGCATTTTTTACAACTTTCTTAGACAAAGCAGGAAATGCGATAGATCAAGGAATCGCTTTATATTTTGCTGCTCCTAACTCTTTTACTGGCGAAGACGTTTTGGAGTTGCATGGCCATGGCGGACCAATGGTAATGGATTGTTTATTGCGTCGGATTATTGAATCAGGAGCGCGTTTGGCTAAACCAGGCGAGTTTTCTGAGCGTGCATTTTTAAATGATAAAATGGACTTAGTTCAAGCTGAAAGTGTCATTGATCTTATAAACGCGTCCTCAGAACAGGCTGTATATTCAGCGATGCGTTCAATGCAGGGAATGTTTTCTGAAAAAGTTAATTCTTTGGTAAAGAGATTAATTGATCTGCGTGTATCTATAGAAGCCGCTTTGGACTTTCCTGAAGAAGCAACTGATTATATTTCAGATCAAAAAATTGATCGAGAGCTTAAAAATATTTTGCTGGAGCTAAAGCTGCTTTTAGAGAAGGCAAAGCACGGGGCCTTATTGCAACAAGGGGCTAGTGTTGTTATCGTTGGAAAGCCCAATGTTGGGAAATCCAGTTTATTAAATTATCTTTGCAGAAAAAATACAGCAATTGTTACTGATATTCCCGGTACAACTCGTGATGTATTGCGCGAATCTATTAATTTAGGAAGTATGTCATTACATGTTATAGATACTGCGGGCTTACGTGAAAGTCACGATTTGATTGAAGAAGAAGGGATTAAAAGAACCTGGCAAGAAATGCATAAGGCAGATCTTATTTTGTTAATTATTGATGATGATGTATGGGAAGTTCGCGAACCGCCCGTACTTGATTTAGATGCTTTTGAGCAGTATCTAAACAGAATGGTAGTGATACGTAATAAAATAGATTTGGCAAAGGAAGCAGTTCGGGCGCACATTGAGAAGGGACAGACGAATGACGTTATACATATTTCAATTAAAACAGGCGAAGGATTAGATTTACTAGAAAATTATTTAAAAGGAAAAGTTGGTTATGGTAATGCATCAGAAGATGGATTCATTTCTCGCCTAAGACATTTACAAGCCCTAAACATTGCCGAAAAGCATTTATTAAAGGGACGAAACGGATTTAAAAAAGGCCATATTCATGAGTTATTAGCTGAAGAATTACGGCATGCTCAAAAAGCTTTAAATGAATTAACCGGTGTTTTTTGTGAGGATGATTTATTGGATAAAATTTTCTCTGAGTTTTGTATCGGGAAATAATATGCGTTTTTTGTTGCATTTTGCTGATAATTTGTGTAAATTATCAGTTGCATTGCCCTGAGGGATAGAGGATGAATGTGTTTTCTGTTTTAAAAAAAACCGCCAGAAGTGAAGGACTAATTTCTATACAAATTACTCCAATTGGAATTGCTTTGGTTTATTTCTCAGGAGCTAAGACTTCAAAAAATAATTTTTGTGAGTTCTTTCAATGTAATGATTTAAAGCTTTTACAAAAGCATTTATCTCAATTTGTTATAAAGCATGATCTAAAAGGGGCAGATTGTATTTGGATATTGCACCCCTCCTATTATCGTTTATTATTGATTGATGCTCCGAAGGTCCCAAAGAATGAGCGCAGATCCGCAGCAAGTTGGCAGATTAAAGATATGATTGATATCCCTTTAGAAGATTTATCTGTAGAAGTGTTCTCTCCAGCTAAAGATGTTATTGTACAAAGCAAAAAATTATATGTTGTTGCCGCTCGAAAATCATATTTACAGAGCGTTATTGATTTGCTTGATGAGAGCAAATTACATCCGGTTTCAATTAATATTCATGAGTTAGCAGTTAATAGTTTATTGTCTATGCTCAGTGAAGCTCAAGAAAAGATAATGTTTTTACAAATATTGGATAATATAAGCGTATTTATCATTGTAAAAAATAACTGTGTTCATTTTATCCATCATGCTATGTATGGGATCGGTCAATTGTCTAATAGTAAACTGTTTGATAATTTCATTGCTGATGTAAAACGCTGTTTTGACTATTATCAACATCAATTAGAGCAAAACATTCCCAATAAGCTTTTTCTTGCTCCGTTATCGATATCTAACGAACTTATAGTAAAAAAATTAACACAAGCTTTAGGAATAGAGATTGAGCATATGGATGTGAATAGCTTAGCGCCTTATTTTGATGTTTTATCTAATGAACTACAAGCTTCTTGTTGTGCTGCAATAGGTGGGGCTTTGAATAGGAGCAGGTCTGATGCAAAATATTAATTTATTATCAACATTGTCTCCACTGCCAAGAGGCTACTTTCGCGCCAGAAATTTGATAATATTTATTGGCGGATGGTTTTTGTTGTTGATGTTGGTTTATGGGATTTGGTGTGGATTGACAATAGGGCTGCAAAATGAGTTAAATACATTGAAGACACAAAAGCAAAATGTTGAACAACAATTTCTTCTAGTTAATAGAGAGTTTGCCGAACTGGCTCAGTCACAAGAAGCAGTCAATAACATGACGAATGTTTCCAAATTTTTAATAACTAAGAATTCAAAAGGGTTTTCTCATTACCTCGATGGATTCGCAAAAACCACGCCACACGGAATATGGTTGCAATCTATTCGGCTTTCTAATGTAGATAATTCTATAGGGTTAATCGGTAATAGTTTAGCGGCGGCTTTCATTCCGGAATTTTTACATAACATGGGAGCCTCAAAGGTTTTTTTGGGCAAGAAGTTTGATGTATTAAAAATAACCAAGAATGAGAAAGGCAAGGATGAAAACGATATAACTTTTGAATTAGCAGCAAATGGAGAGAGGACATCATGAGAAGGTTAGTAGTTCAACTATTATCAAGAATTGATAGTTTGACTTTGCCGAAAAGAGTTATACTTTTAGTTGGTTGTATGGTGATTATTTTTGTGGCTTGGAGATATTGTTTATGGAATGATTTAATACAAAGGAAGACGTTGTTAAATACTCGGGTCAAATTGGCTAAAAGGGAAATGCTTACTATTGGAAACGCATTGCAAACAACACGCCAAAAGATGCAAGACGAAAATGGAAATGAGCAGCCAAGCAAAAAATTTATACCCAATAAAAAGGAGACCAATTTAGTATCGCCTGAAGAAATAACGCAGGTTTTACAAGACATATTGTTTGCAAGACATGATTTGGAGCTTTTGCAAATAGAGAACCTTCCCGTAAAAAAGGTGGCCCCGCCAAATACAGAACTTGTATTCTTTGAGTATGGAATTGTTATCAAGTTTCGAGGCAGTTATTTTGCAGCTCTGCGCTATTTGCATGATCTAGAGAATTTACATTGGCCATTGTTTTGGGATAAATTAGATTATAGAGTGGTTAAGTATCCACAGGCGGAAGTAACCTTATTTTTACATACGGTAAGCACTCAGGAGGGATGGATCCATGTTTAAATTTTTGTTGCTTTTATTTTGTGTTTTTTTGGTGCCGTTTGCTTATGCTGACATGCGTGATCCAACATGCCCGCCCGGAATGAATTCTTCGTATGCTGAAACATTTGCAAGTGATTTACAAATAAAATCAATTATAATTTTACCACATAAGAGATCAGTCGTCATAGGTGATCGTCATCTGACGATTGGCGATAAAATTATGGGTGCAAGCATAGTTGCTATTGATAAGGATACAGTGACATTACAGGGTAAAAATGGTCGCTTTACTATTGCAATGTTTCATCCGATAGTTAAAAATTTCATCAGCAAAAAGGGAGAAACAAAGTGAACAAGTGTGCAACAAAGCAAAAGTTAATCTTACTTAGCTGTGTTTTTTTATTTAGCTCATGTGCGGTAAATCCCCCGCAAAGCAGTAATGTTGAAAATACAATTGATAAAGCTTTGCGATCCGGTGTATATAGCAATAAGGTTATTGATGAGAGACAACGAGCGTATCACCAGTTACCTTCTTATATCGATCATGAATTAACTCCTGAATTTTCGGTCAATATCCCAAAAAATCCTAACACTTCTGAGCAACGGTTTGATGTTGCAGTAAAGGATGTTTCAGCCAAGGAATTTTTTATGGGATTAATGAAGGATACCAATGAAAGTATTATGGTAAGCCCGAAAATATCTGGAAATATTTCATTACATCTTAAAAATGTTACAGTTCCTGATGTCCTAGATGCCATTGGTGATAGCTATGGTTATGAATATCAACGAACTTCTTATGGCTATGAAGTATTGCCAAGACAAATGCAGACTCGAATATACACTGTTAATTATTTAGACATAAATCGTCAGGGGAAATCGTATACCACAGTAAGTTCTGGCGAGATTTCGCGTAAAATTACTCCTGCAGGACAAAATGGTAGCGTAACAGCAACTACTATGCCTAGCAGTAGTATCAATACTAATTCTGACGCTGATTTTTGGAAAACGCTTAGAGATGTTTTAGGAGATTTAGTTAATGAAAAGGAAGGGGAGTCTGTAGTAGTCAATTCTCAAAGTGGTATGGTTTTTGTACATGCTTATCCAGAAACACAACGCGATGTTGCACAATATCTTGACAGCTTACAAGATATCATGCAGCGTCAAGTAATTATTGAAGCAAAAATATTAGAGGTGGAATTAAATGCAGAATACCAGTCTGGAGTTCAGTGGAACATTTTTGGATTGCGACAACTAGGTTTTCAAGATTTCGACAATGTGAATAGAGGTGGTATAGAGCCATTTACCAATATATTTGCTTTGGATATATCTAGAGGCGATGCTTTTAATGCAGTCATTAATTTACTAAATACTCAGGGGAAAGTAAATGTACTTTCTAGTCCGCGTGTTGCAACGATAAACAATCAAAAAGCAGTAATAAAGGTTGGAGAAGACAGGTTTTTTGTAACTAACGTTGAAAGCGAGATTTCGGCATCGTCTACTGCTAATAATGATATTGTATCGCAAGATATCGATTTTACGCCTTTCTTTTCTGGAATTTCTTTAGATGTAATTCCGCAAATAGACAAAGATAATAATGTGATTTTACATATTCATCCACTTGTCAGCAAAGTCACTGAAGACCAAAAGAAATTTGAAGTGAACGGTCGTGCGCAAGAATATCCCATGGCTCACAGTGATGTACGCGAGTCAGATACAGTTGTAAGGGCAAAAAGTGGTCAGGTGATTATTATCGGAGGGTTAATGGAAACCTTAAGTGGTAACCATCAGGCAGGTACTCCAGGAGCTGAGGACTTACCCAAGATCGGTGGTTTATTTAAAGATTTAAAGAGGCAGTCGCACAAAGCAGAGTTAATTATTTTGCTGAGACCGATCGTGGTTGGAAATGGTACTTGGACGAGTCAATTGCAACAAGCGATTAATGAAAATAAAAGTTTGCAAGGGGATTTTGCATATACAGCGAAGCTGGATCTTAAGGATAATCGAAAATAAGATTTAACAGTAATGTATTTAAAGTATTTTGATTTGAATGAATTTCCGTTTGTATTGGCTCCAGATACCCATTACTTTTGTAATTTACCTTCTCATCATGAGGCATTAAATGTTTTGTTGCTTAGCTTACGTAGTGGAGAGGGGTTTATCAAAATTATTGGTGAGGTTGGTATGGGCAAAACTTTACTGTGCCGAGAGTTACTCAATGAATTAAGTGATGATGAATATGTAACGGCATACATAACTAACCCTTTTTTTAATTATTCAGGCTTTCAAAAAGTTTTGGCACGTGAGTTAAGTGTTTGTTTTGATGATAAAATCGAACAACAAGACTTATTGAATTTGATAAATGAGAAATTACTGAAGATACATGCTATGGGTAAACACGTAGTTGTTGTTATTGACGAAGCGCAAGCTTTATCGGATCAATGTTTAGAAGGCTTGCGTCTGTTGAGTAATTTAGAAACCGAATCGGAAAAGTTGTTACAGATTATATTATTTGGTCAACCGGAGCTCGATACACGATTGAATCGTCCTAATTTACGTCAATTAAAGCAACGTATAGCTTTTTCTTATTACTTAAGGCCGGTAAATCGTCTCGAATTAGAGGATTATATTAATCACCGATTATTTAAAGCGGGAAATAAACAGGGGGCCTTGTTTTTAAAGAAGTCACTCGATCTTTTGTTTAGAGCAAGTCACGGTATACCCCGCCTTATTAATATACTTTGCCATAAGGCATTAATAGCTGCTTATGGAAGTGGTAAAAGGAAGGTAGATTGTAAAGCAATACGTTTAGCGATTCGTGATACAGATAGTGTCCGTGTATCGATACAATATAGTTATTTGCTAATGATTATCATAACATTGTTTTTATTATCTCTAGCTTTAGAAATATATCTTATTTTGAGGTGGTATTTATGAGTTTAATTAATGAAACTTTAAAAAAATTAGACAAACAAAATAGTAAAAAAAATCAACAGGATATTTTGTATGGTTTAAAAGCACCAAATCAACGATCCTCCACGCAACGTCATTTACCGGTATTAATATTTGTTGTTATATTTTTAGTAATATTAGTCGTGGAGTTATATCGTTGTTGGCCGACACGGGTGTCACATGTATTAGCGGCAACACCGAAAAAGACTATACAAAAAATCTCTCTAAATGTTGAAAAGAAAATCCCGGCTAAACAAAATGATCAAACGTTAAATTCACAGGCCGAAGGGACAATGCAGATAATCGCTGTGCCACTTAATCAAGAGCAGAAAGCGCAACATTTGTACAAACGAGCCATGCAGGCGGTAACTGATAACCGAATCAAAGAAGCCGTCAGAACATTGCAAGTTCTTCTGTATGCACAGCCCGATAATGTTCAAGCTCGAGAGACTTTAGCAATTTTATTGCTTAAAAATGGACAAATGAGTCAGGCAAGTAAAGTAATATCTCAAGGAACGATGAGAAATCCGAATAATGTAGAGTTAATCGAATTGCAAGCACGTATTTTGGCGAGTCGAAATAAGAATGCAGAGGCAATATCTGTTTTGCAACAACATCCTTTTTCCATTTATGATTACCCGGATTATTACGCATACATGGCATCTTTATATCAGCATCAAGGGCAATATATGTTAGCAGCAACGTTGTATAATAAATTGATTAAAATAGTCCCGGATAAAGCCATTTGGTGGGTTGGTTTAGGTATTGCCTTAGAGTCAATGAATAAAAATGCTGCCGCTTTAGAATCTTATGAACGAGCATTACAAGTGGGCTTAGATTTAGATACAAACACACGTGCTTTTGTTGAGGATAAGATTGAAAAATTAAGTTAAGACAAAATTTATCTTCGTTAACGTAAGGACTTGCAAAAGCTAGTTGAAAATAAGGAAAGAATAGATATGAAAATTGGGGAACTATTAGTTCGTGACGGATTGATTACTAAGAATCAATTAGATGAAGCTCTTGCAAAGCAGAAAGAGACAGGAGAAAGAATTGGTAAAATACTCGTTGCTCTTGGAGTTATTGATGAAAAAAAATTTTTGAATTTTTTTGCTCATCAATTACAAGTCCCTCTTGTTAATTTGGCCAATTATAAATTAGATCGATCATTAGCATCAAGCTTGTCGGAAAATATGGCGCGCTCGTTGCATGCCATTTTGCTAAAGGAAGAAAAGGATTTTTATCTTGTGGCCATGGCCGATCCACAAGATATTTTTGCTATTGATGAATTAACCCGCATTTTGAATAGACAAATTAAGCCCGTTTTGGTGGCTGAACAAGCATTGATGCATAGTATAGATTTAGTATATCGGCATGCAGAAGAAATACACGGTTTTGCTGAAAAATTAGCCACGGAGTTGGAGAGTTCTAAGCGGGAGAAAGAAGAGCTAAATATAGAAACAAATACCGCCATTATCAAATTAATAAATTCGTTATTTGAGGATGCAGTTCAAGTTTCTGCCTCAGATATCCATATTGAGCCGGAAGAAAATATTGTCCGAGTTCGTATGCGGGTAGATGGCTTTTTACAGGAACAGATAATCGAAGGGAGAAATATTGCGCCAGCATTGAGCCAACGCTTAAAACTTATGGCAGGTTTAAATATCGCAGAGAAGCGATTACCTCAAGATGGACGATTTAATATAACCGTTCATAATGTACCAATAGATGTACGGCTCTCTACCATGCCTATTCAGTATGGTGAATCTATTGTAATGCGCTTGTTGAATCAAGTTACTGGGATTTTGAACCTTGATACTGTTGGCATGCCTGAGGATATGCTTATTAATTTTCGTAAGCATATAAAACGCACAAAGGGTATGATTTTAGTTACTGGACCGACTGGCAGTGGAAAAACAACCACACTTTATGCGGCATTGAACGAAATAAATGATGTAACTAGAAAATTTATTACTATTGAAGATCCTGTAGAATATCGGTTGTCAAGGATTAATCAGGTTCAAGTGAATCACCAATTAGATTTAACTTTTGCTAGAGTATTGCGTACTGCATTGCGACAAGATCCGGATATTATTTTAGTTGGTGAAATCCGTGATCGTGAAACAGCAACTATTGCCTTACGTGCGGCATTGACCGGTCATTTAGTATTAGCAACATTACACACCAATGATGCGGCTAGTACAGTAATTCGATTGATGGATATGGGAGTAGAAGGCTATTTAATAGCTGCAACAGTGAATGCTGCTTTGGCACAACGTTTAGTACGATGCATTTGCAAAAATTGCCGCAAGCCTTATCAACCGTCACAAGAGGAAGAAAGTTTTTTTGTAAATCTATTTGGCAAAAATTTTTACAGACAGAAATTTTACTATGGAAGCGGTTGTGAGCAATGCAATCATGTAGGTTATCAAGGACGAGTTGGTGTTTTTGAACTATTAGAATTTGATAAGGATAAAATAAATGTATTACGACTTAATGATACTGATAAATTTATGCAACTTGTAGGTAGAGAAAAACAAACGTCTTCATTGTTGGCAAATGCTTATAATTTAGCGTGTAATGGGATTACCACTTTAAGCGAGGTTTTACGTGTTACTGGAGATTAATTGATCGATGGGGATTTTTAATTATGAAGGTCGGGATCAGAATGGTAAAAAGGTCCGAGGTAGTTTAAATGCGGACAAGACCGGTGATGTTGTCGACTTTTTGAAAACAAAAAACGTTATTCCTGTTACCATTTTCATGAGCAAGAAAAAAAGAAAAGATAATGCTTTTTGGAGTGGTTTAATTAGTAGCAAAGTTGGAGTTAAAGATATACTTGATTTTTCTCGACAGATGGCAACATTAATTAACGCTGGAGTGCCTATTATTAAGTCGGTGAAGCAGCTTTTGTTATCAGCAAAGACTAAAGGAATGCGAGAAATTTTGTCCGGAGTGGTGGAAGGAATCGAATCTGGTAAGAGTCTGGCTGGTACTTTAGGTGGTTATCCTAAGGCTTTTTCTCCTATTTTTGTGAATTTGATAGAAATTGGCGAAAATATAGGACATCTAGATGATATTTTTTCTGAGCTAACGGATTTTTTGCAAACAGCGATTGACAATCATAAACGACTTATAGCCGCAATTCGTTATCCTTTGATCGTTGTAATTTCTATATGTATTGCTATGTTATTGATGAATATTTTTGTTGTTCCTAAATTTGCAGCTCTTTTCTCCAGTTTTAGTACGGGCTTACCTTTACCGACACGAGTTTTAATAGCAACTTCGAATTTTATACTCAATCATTGGTTGTTACTATCACTAGTTTTTATCGCAGCATGTATGGCCATTAGGTATTTATTAACTGTTAAAAAAATTCGCTTTTTTTGGGATAAATATAAATTGAAGTTTCCGGTTCTGGGTTATTTGCAACAACGCATTATATTAGCTCAGTTTACCAAAACTCTTAGTATGATATTATATTCTGGTGTCCCTATGCTAAAAGGCATAGTTTTAGGCGCTAATGCAGCTGAAAACACTTATATTTCAAGACAAATTATATTAATGCGCGATGCTATTGATCGTGGTGAAAGTTTTACATTAGCCGCAACCGCGAGTAATTTATTTGATGGCACAACGTTACAAATGATGGAAGTAGGTGAAGAAACAGGCAGATTAGATGAGATGTTAGTTAAAATAGCAGAAGTCCACGAGAAAGAGGTCGATTATCAACTCAAGAATTTAAGTGCTTTATTAGAGCCGATGTTGTTAATTGTTGTTGGCACAATGGTGGCCTTACTTGCTTTAGCGATATATTTGCCGATGTGGGACATCGTTCAATTTGCTCGACAGTAAATCATAAGCTGAGGAATCCGTCATGCTCGACTTGATCGAGCATCCATAGAGAACTGAATACAATTGGGTTACCAGAACAAGTCACCAGTTCTTACATATGATCTCAAATAGGCATTCACTCAAGGCGTGTAGGAGCGATGAGCGTGATAACGGAATCGAATGGCTTCGAGTATTTTTTCGAATAATTCTCTTTTGGGTGTAGTTAATGTATCTCCATTTACACGTAACGCTTGTTTACATAATTTTTCAGATCTTTTGTAGTCTCCGGTTTCGTACAGTGAACTCGCATATAACAACATTTCATCTATATTAAATCGATGTCCTTGTTTGGCCGCTCGTTTATAGTGTTCACATGAGGTTTTGTAATCTTTTTGGAGATGATTGATTCTTGCCAAATACGCATTAACCTTAGCAACCCTATGCCCTTTATTGATGATTGTTTTTAAAAGAGCTTGGCATTCGTTAAGTTTTTCGCCATGTTTAATATATTCTTTGAGAGTGGGCAACAATTCATTTATTAATGACAGATTTAGATTTTCGGATGGTATCAGAAAAATACTTTCATATTGGGCTTGTAATATTTGGGAAAGGCTGGAGTAATTAACCATCGGTTCTGAATAGATAGATTTATAAAAGTATGTCCCCCTGATCAATTCCTCTCCATAACTAAATAGCTCGGGATAAAATTCTTTTATTAGTGGAGGAGGAATATCTCCATATATATCAGCCTCTCTTTCCTCTAATCGATGATGTGGCTCATATTTTGTAATGTCTCGTTTTCTAATGAAGAACTTATTTACGAGCTCAGCCAAACAATCAACTATTTTTACTTGAGGACATATTTCATTCCCGGATGGTCTATATCCGACTACTGTTATAGTATGTATAAGGCCGAACTCTTCAACCTGGTAAGTTTGTCCCATAGGCCAATTTTTCTGGGCTTCTTTTAATGAACTGTATTTATAAAGAGAAAGTTGGTCTATACCTCCATAATGCTTTTCATATAATTTTTGGGATGATTCACGTAGTCTTTTTAGATATTCTTTATCTGTTTTTGGTAAACGGTATTTCTCTTCCTGTTTTAATAATAAAGCAAGTTCTTGTACTCTTTTGTCTCCGATCTCAAGATAATTTGCAGCTTTGGATTCTTCAGATGCGCTCAGGGGAAAATAGCATTTTGTTAAAAGAGTATTACCTTGGTTTCTCGACATTTGAACGGCATGCATTATGGCATGACGAAATTCGTGTTTGATATCCCTTAATGAATCTTCTGGTAAGGAATCATTTCGTAATATCATTGTACGTGCTCCTGGGCTGTATCCTGCTATGGTTTCTCTTTCTTGTGATTCTCTTACTTTTTCAATATCTTTTTCTGGCACCATCATTATCTGAAATCCGGGCAAATGATTGAACACGATGCTAATATAATCATTGATGATGGGATCAATGTTCATGTTTTCCATAATAGCATCGGTGATTATCTTAATGTCTTCTTTACTTGGATTGCCTATAATTCGCGCCTTAATTAATGCGGGAGTCACGTGAAAACAGGTGTCTAAAGGAGGTTGAAAATATAGATCAGGCATAATTGGACCATCGGCTGACATGGCAGTTGAGTTGTTCATTGTCTCGAGCGGAAATTGGCCTGGGCCAAAAAGTGTCAAAGGATTATTGTTGAACATTATGCGAATCTCACTTATTTATTATCAAACTTCATTTCCTATACCATCAAACATTGCCGCAACGAACTCTTTAGCATCGAAAGGGTGTAGGTCTTCAATGTTCTCACCAATGCCAATAAATCGAATCGGAATCTTGGTCTCTCTTGCTATTGCAAAAATAATGCCACCTTTTGCTGTGCCATCTAGTTTAGTTAAAGTAATTCCAGTAACTCCAATTGCGTTATTAAATTGTTTAGCTTGCACTAATGAGTTTTGGCCAATACTGGCATCTAAAATTAGCATGATTTCATGTGGAGCTGTAATATCCGATTTCTTGGTGACTCTTTTTACTTTTTTCAATTCTTCCATGAGATGCTCTTGAGTATGCAGGCGACCGGCAGTATCTGCAATTAACACATCTATGTTGCGTGCCTGTGCTGCTTGCATAGCGTCATAGATTACTGAGGCACTATCTGCGCCGGCTTGTTGAGCTATAACAGGAACGTTAAGACGGTCACCCCAAACTTGTAGTTGTTCGATTGCAGCAGCGCGAAAGGTATCTCCTGCAGCGAACATGATTTTTTCCCCTTGTTGTTGTAAATAATGAGCTAGCTTGGCTATAGTTGTAGTTTTACCAGATCCATTTACTCCAACAGTTAAAATTACATATGGTTTTATAGAGTTAGTAATAATTAATGGTTGAGTGCAACCTTCGAGGTTATTTTGTAATAGTGTTTTTAGTATTTGCAGCAATAGATTTGAATCGGGCGGTTCATTGCGATTCACTTGTTGGTTTAATTCGGTGATAATTTGGTCGGTTGTTTCAATTCCTACATCTGCGGTTAACAGCATAGTCTCGATAGATTCTAATATTTTTTTGTCAATAGTTGTCTTGCCAGATAATAAGTTGGTAATTCCTGTAAATATTCCAGGCTTTTCTTTTAAATGTTTTTTAAACAGAGCCATTGCTGAATTTCTAGTTTAGTAGGATGAAAATTAAACGGTTTTTTCAATAGGTATAATACTTATATGCTGCATTTGTTTCAGGCCTTTGCGGGAGAATGACACGTGACCATCAACTAATGCATATAGTGTGTAATCGCATCCTACACCAACGTTATCTCCAGGATGGAATCGAGTACCTCGCTGTCTAGCAAGAATATTACCGGCTTTGACTAATTCCCCTCCAAAGCATTTAATGCCTAATCTTTTAGATTTTGAATCGCGGCCATTACGTGAAGCACCAGCCGCCTTTTTGTGTGCCATAGTTATTTCTCACTTATTTCTTCTGGTTGTTTAATTTCTTTTTTAACTTTAGTTTTTTTTGTAATTGTTTCTTTTTTAGATGTTGATTTCTTTGGTATTATTTCCTTACTACCGAATTCAGTTATTTTCACTTCTGTGTAATTCTGTCGGTGTCCCATTTGTTTCATGTGATGTTTGCGTCGTTTGAATTTTAAGACATTAATTTTTTTATGACGACCATGATCAAGTACTTCTCCTTTAATTTTTATATTTTCTAAGTATGGAGTACCAATTTGGATGTTTTCACCATCAGCCAGCATTAATACTTTGTCAAACTCGACAACATCACTTGGTTGAACAGCTAATTTTTCTATCTTAATAATATCACCAGCGGCCACACGATATTGTTTACCACCGCTTGCAATTACTGCATACATTATACTTACTCCAAGATGCCAGATGTTAAGGATCGGATATTGTAAGTAATCTTAGCATATCTGGCAAGTGGTTTGTGGTAATTAGAGTAATTGAATATCTAAGTTGTATAAAGTACACTACTTTTCGGTTCGGAGTGTAGCTCAGCCTGGTAGAGCACTGTCTTCGGGAGGCAGGGGTCGCTGGTTCAAATCCAGTCACTCCGATCATTAGGATTGGTAGACGTTATTGTACCAGAGTATATTTACGTGTTATTCTAACGTAGAAATATTTAATGAGGAGGAATTTATGTTAAATACTAAAGAAGTTAAATGTGGAGATTTTATTGAGCTTTTAGCATCGAAGGCTCCAATACCAGGTGGAGGGGGAGCAGCGGCTTTTGGTGGCGCTCTTGGAATGGCGCTTTCAAATATGGTAGGGAATTTGACGGTAGGTAAAAAGAAATATGCGGATGTTGAAGATGAAGTCAAGCAATTGATAGCGAAAGGTGAAACTGTAATTAATGAATTGATGGACCTTATTGATAAGGATGCAGTTGTTTTCGAGCCTTTATCAAAAGCATATGGTCTTCCTAAAGATACTCCCGAACAGGCTAAACATAAGGAAGAAGTAATTGAGAAATGCTGTAAAGAGGCTTGTACAGTACCGTTAGATATTATGCGCAAAGCTGATGAAGGCATTATGATCCATAAACGAATGGGTGAAATTGGTAGTTTAATCGCAATTTCTGATGTCGGTTGTGGAGTAACATTTTTGAAGTCGGCATTAATTGCTGCAAGATTAAATGTTTTGATTAATTTTAAATTCATTAAAGATAAAGTTTATATTGAAAAAACTACTCAAGAAATGATGCGTCTTTATACAGAGGGATGCAGTGTTGCTGATAAAATATTAGAGTTGGTAATTGACAAAATTGGTAAATAGAGGATTTGAAAATGGCAGAAATTCTAAAAGGTAAACCGGTTGCAGATGCAATTAAAACAGAACTCACGGATAAAATTGATAAATTAAAAGAACAAGGTACTACTCCGAAACTTGGAATTATTCGAGTTGGCGCTCGTCCAGACGATTTGTATTACGAAGGTGGTGCAAAGAAAACCTGTGATACTATCGGTATGGAGTATGAAGTTTTTGAGTATCCAGAGGATGTGAGTCAGAATGATTTCGAGCAGCAAGTGATTTCAATTGGAAATAAAAAAGATATAAATGGTATATTGATGTTTGCACCATTACCAAAAAGTCTAGATGAAAAAAAGATTCGTTCATTAATTCCTGTGGCAAAAGATGTTGATTGCATGAATATCACCAGTGCAGGTTTGGTTTATGCTGATGAACTAACAGCGTTTCCACCATGTACTCCTGCAGCTTGTATGGAAATGTTACGTTTTTACAATATATCCATCAAAGGTAAGCGTTGCGTTGTGTTGGGCAGATCACTTGTTGTGGGTAAGCCGACAGCGATGTTGTTGTTACGCGAGCATGGTACAGTTACAATTTGTCATTCACGAACCGTTGATTTGCCAAAAGTTTGTAAAGAAGCTGATATCTTAATCGCTGCTATTGGCCGTGCGAAAATGGTAAATGCAGATTACGTAAAGAAAGGGCAAATTGTGATTGATGTCGGTATAAATGCTGATCCCGATAATCCTGGAAAATATTGTGGAGATGTAGATTATGATGCAGTCGAACAAATTGTTGATAAAATCTCTCCAGTTCCTGGTGGAGTAGGCTCTATTACGACTGCAATGCTGTGTAAGCACACCGTTATGGCGAGTGGTGTGGTTTCTTAACTCCAAAAGTATTCGCAATAGCCTCAATAATTTTTTGAGCCACGACTTTTTTATCGGCAAGTGGTATTTCTATAGTTTTACCAGTTTTATGGCAGATAGTAACGGTAATTTGATCTTCTCCGAATCCCAACTTCGGACCAACCTGATTGGCAACAATCATATCTAAATTTTTGGTGCGTAATTTTTCAAAAGCATTAGGTATGACATCATGGGTTTCAGCAGCAAAGCCCACTGTCATAGGCGCATTAGGTTGTTTAGTAACCTCTGATAAAATGTCGAGATTGGGAATCAAGTCAAGACTTAGATTAGTAGAAGTTTTTTTAATTTTTTGTTTGGAGAGTTTTTGTGGCCGATAGTCTGAGATAGCAGCTGCTGATATAAAGATATCTGTTTGTTCAACATGATTCATAGCGGCTTGATACATTTCTTGAGCAGTTGTCACATCAATATGGTTAATATTATTTAGAGCAGACAGATATACCGGTCCGCTGATTAAAGTTACATTTGCCCCAGCATCACGTGCTGTTTCAGCTAAAGAGTATCCCATTTTGCCAGAACTGTAGTTACCCAAGTAGCGTACTGGATCTATCGGTTCATAAGTAGGCCCTGCTGTTATTAAAATATTTTTATTTACAAGAGACTTGTTTGTGACTGGGCAAAAACACTGTTGAATAATCTCGGTGACTTCAAGCATTCTTCCCGGTCCTTCGTCACCACATGCTTGTGTGCCTGATGTAGGTCCAAGTATTAATATATTTTTGTTCTTTAGTTTTTGAATGTTCTCCTGTGTGATCAAATTTAACCACATTACATGATTCATCGCTGGTGCAATTGCTATTTTTGCTGTGCTGGCAAGACACAAAGCAGATAACAAATCATCAGCTAAACCGTGGGCCAATCGCGCAATGAAATTAGCACTGGCAGGTGCTACTATAATCATATTTGCCCATCTTGCTAATTCGATGTGTTCTAATGTGTTTTCGAACATATCGGTGCGTACCACATTACCTGATAGTGCATGTATTGTGACAGGAGTGATAAATTGCTGGGCATTTTTGGTCATTACTACACGGATTTCGGCTCCAGTTTTTCGCAGCGAGCTTATCAATTCAGCACTTTTGTAAGCAGCAATACTTCCGGTAATCCCAATGAGGATTTTTTTGTTTTTTAGGTTCATTAGTTTATATTATCAATGTTTTTTGCAATTTTGCAAAACATCAATAAATTTGATATTTCATAAATTTGTGTTATCATAAATTATAGTCAGAATTAGAGTCTTTTTTGAGATCATATATACGTTCTCCAAAATGAAGTTATAATTCTGGCTATGTTATTTGTGGTTATTTTTGGAGAACAAAAATGAATAATAAAGTTTATATTGGAAATTTTCCATATAATATTTCTGAACAGGATATTGAGGAAGTTTTTTCTCAATTCGGTACTATTGAAGATATTTCTCTTATTAAGGATCGTGGAACAGGCAGATTGAAGGGTTTTGGTTTTATTACATTCGAAACTCAAGAGGCAGCACAAAATTCATTGCAAATGGATGGTAAAGATTTCCATGGTAGAGCTATTAAAGTAAGTATGGCGAAAGAAAGAAGTGAAAGTGGTGGTCAACGCTCAAAACGGTGGTAAATTAATAAGTAAGTGAGCTTGAAATAGTAGGATTTAACAGTTTTAGTGAATAAGTGCTATAATATCTAAATAATGAATCGGCAATTACAGCGGAAACAAACTCGCGATCTTGCGCTACCGTTGGGCAATTTGGATGCGTATATTTATCGAGTTAATCAAATTCCAATTTTAAGTGCAGAGGAAGAGAAGGAGCTCGCATATCGTTTTTATGATCATGGAGATATTGAAGCTGCACGTCGTTTAGTTATGTCACATTTGCGTTTTGTAGTACGTATAGCCAAAGGTTATGCTGGTTATGGCTTGTCACAAGCTGATTTAATTCAGGAAGGAAATGTAGGCTTGATGAAAGCTGTTAGACGCTTTAATCCTGCGATGGGGGTACGTTTAGTCTCTTTTGCTGTGTATTGGATTAAAGCTGAGATTCATGAATTTGTATTACGTAATTGGCGTATTGTTAAAGTTGCCACCACTAAAGCACAACGCAAATTGTTTTTTAATTTGCGCAGATTATCTAAAAGGCTCAGTTGGTTTTCTAACGATGAAGTTCGAGCAGTAGCTAATAACCTTAATGTAAGTCCTGAGGAAGTGCGTATTATGGAGGCAAGATTAAGTCAAACTGATGACTCTTTTGATGTTTCTACATATGATGAAGATGATAATAGTTTAAGTGCACCGGTAAATTATTTGGAAGATAAGCGCGCTGATCCTGCTCAGATTTTAGAAGAACAAAATTTTACACAAAATGCAAAGCAGAGTTTGGAAGAAGCCTTGTTAAGTTTAGACGAACGTAGCCGAGATATTTTAGAGCGACGTTGGTTAGCAGAAGAAAAAGCAACCTTGCACGAATTAGCAGTTAAATATAATATTTCAGCAGAACGTGTCCGCCAGCTTGAAAAACATGCGATGGATAAATTGAAGGGATTTATACCTGATTCAAATGGCGGACGAAATTAGTTATCAATTGCCACAATAAAACTTGCATTTCGCGCGTTAATCGGGTCAAATATTGATAAATTAGGAGAATGACTATGAATGAAAATATTGTCATACTTAGTGATAAAACCTTCGAAGAGGAAGTGTTACATGCTGATCTTCCGGTATTGGTGGATTTTTGGGCTGAATGGTGCGGCCCTTGCAAAGTCGTAACTCCGATACTTGCTGAAATAGCAACCGATTATGCTGGTAAGCTAAAAGTAGCAAAAATTAACATTGATGAGAATTCAGATACACCAGTAAAATATAGCGTTCGAGGTATACCTACATTAATTTTGTTTAAAAAGGGAGAAGCTAGTGCTACTAAGGTAGGGGCACTAACTAAATCTCAGTTGGTTTCATTTTTGGATGAAAATTTATAATAAAAACTTGTTTTTTGTTATAAAATCTACTAAAATTATAATAGCATCAATTCAATAAATTCTTTCTTTGATGCAAAGATAATCTTGATAGATTTTCCTATATTTCATTAATCTAATTAAGTAATACTATGAATTTAACAGAACTTAAAACAAACTCTGCTAGTGAGTTATTAGATCTTGCTACGCAAATGGGTTTGGAAAATATGGCCAGAATGCGTAAGCAAGATATTATTTTTGCCATTTTAAAGGCCCATGCGCGTAATAATAATGATATTTTTGGTGATGGGATTTTAGAGATACTACCAGATGGTTTTGGTTTTTTACGTTCTGCTGATAGCTCGTATTTGGCTGGTCCCGATGATATTTATGTGTCACCTAGTCAAATAAGGCGTTTTAATTTACGAACTGGTGATACCATATCAGGTAAAATTCGTCCTCCGAAAGATGCTGAGCGTTATTTTGCCCTATTGCAAGTCAAGGATATAAATGGTGATTCACCAGAAGTAACTAAAGCTAAGATTGTGTTTGAGAACCTTACTCCATTATTTGCTAGCGAGAGACTTATCATGCAACGTGGTAATGGTAGTACCGAAGATATTACAGCTCGAGTAATTGATCTTGTGTCTCCGATTGGTAAAGGTCAACGTGGTCTGATCGTATCTCCGCCTAAAGCTGGTAAGACCATTATGTTACAGCATATTGCTCAATCGATTACGGCTAATCATCCCGAATGTGTTTTAATTGTTTTGCTTATCGATGAACGTCCTGAAGAGGTAACTGATATGGAACGTTCTGTACAGGGCGAAGTAGTTGCAAGTACTTTTGACGAACCGGCAACGCGCCATGTTCAGGTAGCTGAGATGGTGATAGAAAAAGCTAAACGTTTAGTTGAACACAAGCGAGACGTGGTAATTTTATTAGATTCTATAACTCGTTTAGCGCGTGCTTATAATACGGTGGTTCCAGCCTCTGGTAAGGTACTAACTGGGGGTGTCGAAGCAAATGCTTTACAAAAGCCAAAGAGATTCTTTGGTGCGGCTCGAAATATTGAGGAAGGTGGAAGTTTGACTATTATTGCTACGGCGCTTATTGATACTGGTTCAAAGATGGATGAGGTTATCTATGAAGAGTTTAAAGGAACCGGCAATATGGAATTGCATTTGGATCGTCGCATTTCTGAGAAACGTGTTTTCCCTGCAATTAATATCAATCGTTCTGGTACACGTCGAGAGGAACTTATCACTAAGCCTGATGAGCTACAGAAAATGTGGATTCTGCGTAAAATTTTACATCCAATGGATGAATTGGCAGCAATAGAATTTCTGTTAGATAGGCTAAAAACTACAAAAACTAATGAAGAATTTTTTGAAGCCATGAAACGTTCAGCGGAATAAATTAATTTAAAATAAAATTAACTGCCTCAGCGAGATTTTCAAATATAGGGATGTTTTTAAGTTCGTGAGAGTATTCCCTTAGAGTTTTATTTCCTTTACCAGTCTTTACTAATATTACTTTGCAGCCAATTTTTTTGGCTACGTGTATATCTTTTAATGAATCGCCAATAAGCAGGCATTTATTAGCGTTAATGTTATATTTATTGAGAATGTCTAATAGCATTTTAGGGTTTGGTTTACGACACATACAATTGTCGTCAGGATGATGTGGGCAGTAAAATATGTCATCAATATGACCGCCACTTTTGGCAAGTTTATTTTGCATTTTTTTATGAATAGCTGATAAGATATTTACAGTGAGGAAATTACGTGCGATACCCGATTGATTAGTAGCAACCACAACTTTATAACCTGTTTTATTTAATTTAGCAATAGCTTCTAAACTACCTGATATAGCATGCCATTCTTTTGGAGATTTGATGTACTGGTCAGAATCTTCGTTTATTACACCGTCGCGGTCGAGAATTATTAGTTTTATATTGTCATATTGCATTTACTATATTATATATGATCTAGAGTCTTATTAATAAACCTGATATAGTGAATATTAATTCACCTGTAAAGAATATTATTGTGGGTAAAGTTATCGCCGTAACTAATCAGAAAGGAGGAGTGGGTAAAACTACCACTTGTATTAATCTAGCTGCATCGTTAGGTGCCATCAAACGTAAAATATTACTTGTTGATTTCGATCCACAAGGAAATGCTACTATGGGCAGTGGAGTTGAAAAAGACGAATTGCATTATTCTATATATGATGTATTGTTGAACCAAGTTAATGTTACTAATGTTATTATTAACACCAAAGTTGGTTACGATATTTTACCAGCCAGTGCAGCTCTAACTGCTGCGTATGTTAAATTATTGCAAAAGGAAAAACGTGAGTTTTATTTACGACAGGTTTTAATTGATATTCGCAATAATTATGATTACATATTTATTGACTGTCCCCCAACTTTAAATATTTTAACTATTAACGCTTTGGTTGCAGCTGATTCGGTATTAATTCCTATGCAATGTGAATATTATGCTCTTGAGGGCTTAGCTGGTTTGTTAAAAACTATCAACAGATTAATGTTTAGAGTTAATTCGAATTTGCATATAGAAGGTTTATTGCGTACTATGTATGATGGTCGTAATCGTTTAACTATTGATGTGTCTGAACAGTTACTGAAACATTTTTCTGATAGGGTGTTTAATACTATAATTCCGCGTAATGTACGTTTGGCGGAAGCTCCAAGCCATGGATTACCAGCATTGTTGTATGACAAAAATTCCCAGGGGGCAACAGCTTATTTAGCATTGGCAGCAGAGCTTATTAGACGGAGTTAGTTCGAGGTTAGTTATGTACGATAACAAGATCAGATTAAAACGTGGCCTAAATGATTTAGGCATAAGTGAATTATTAAGTGATATAAAATCTGAACATAGAAATGAATTACGCAGGTTACCAATCGATGTAATACAGCCAAGTAAGTATCAGCCCCGAAAGGGTATGAATGATGAAGCTTTATGGGATCTGGCAAATTCGATTCGATTCCAGGGGGTCATTCAGCCAATTGTAGTGCGGAGTATCGCTGATAATCGTTATGAGATTGTTGCTGGCGAGCGTCGTTGGCGGGCTGCGCAAATGGTACCGTTGCATGAGATTCCAGCTGTGATCATGGAAATTTCTAATGAAGCTGCGGTTGCTATATCTTTGATCGAAAACATCCAGCGAGAAAATCTTAATGTTATTGAGGAAGCTGAAGCATTACAGCGCTTAATTAGTGAATTTAATATGACTCACCAAGAAGTTGCTAATAATGTTGGTAAATCCCGTGCAGCAGTAACTAATTTATTGCGATTGTTAACTTTACATGGTGATATTAAAACAATGTTAGAACGTAGTGAGTTGGAAATGGGACACGCGCGTGCTTTGCTAATGTTGAATGAGAGTTTACAAGTTCAAGCGGCAAAAGAAATTGTTGCTAAAGGATTATCGGTACGTAAAACAGAGGGTTTGGTTAAAAGATTACGACGATCAAGAATGGTAGTATTAAATAGTAAAGTATCAGATCCAAATGTATTGAGTTTACAAAATGAATTAGCAGATAAATTAGGAGCACGAGTAATAATTCAGCATCGCCATAAGGGAAGCGGTAGATTAGTTATTTATTATAACGATCTTGATGAACTTGAAGGTATCACACAACATTTTAATTGAGATTTGTCATAAGATGCAGGGGCAAGAAAAACGAATCCTTTTTACTGGTGGTGGTTCAGCAGGACATGTTACTCCTAATATAGCTCTTATAAAAAAACTCCGAAATGAAGGCTGGGATATATTTTATATTGGATCTACTAAGGGAGTTGAAAAAGAAATAATTTCAAAACTTAATATCCCTTATTTTAGTATCCCGGTTGGGAAATTACGGCGTTATTTTAGTTGGCATAATTTTATTGACCCAATAAAAATTGTTTTTGGTCTTATTCAGGCGTTTTTTCTATATTGGAAGATAAGACCTAGAGTAGTATTTTCCAAGGGTGGATTTGTTGCTTTTCCCGTAGTAGTTTCATCTTGGTTACATCGAATTCCTATAGTTATTCATGAGTCTGATTTAACTCCGGGATTGGCAAATAGGCTGAGTTTTAGGTTTGCGAACACAATCTGTGTTTCTTTTGAAGAAACAAAAAAATATATTAAGAATCAAGACAAAATTATTATTACTGGAACTCCTGTGCGTGAGGAACTGCTTTGTGGAAATATAAATAAAGGATTAGATCTTTGCGGTTTTTCTAGTGATAAAAAGATTATTTTAGTGTATGCAGGTGGATTAGGGTCAAAAAGTATTAATGGAATTATACGTGCGATGCTACCAAAAATATTAATTAATTTCCAAGTTGTGCATATATGTGGTAAAAATAATCTTGATAATGGTTTGGCGTTGCCGGGTTATAAACAATTTGAGTATTTAGATTCAGAATTTGCAAATGTGTTAGCATGTGCAAATATAGTTATTTGCCGCGCCGGGGCTAATTCTATTTATGAACTTTTAGCTTTAAAAAAACCACATATTCTTATTCCTTTACCTAAATTAGTCAGTCGCGGCGATCAAATTGTTAATGCCGAGTATTTTTTGAAAAGAGGATTTAGTCAAGTTGTTTTCGAAGAAGATTTGAGTCCTATTAAATTGTATGAAAAAGTTATATGGATTAGTCAACACGAAACAGAAACAATTAACCATTTGTCTGGGTTTACAACACAAAAAAGTAATGAGTTAATATGTGATATACTGTTGCAGTGTATTTAACTGCGGAGGTTAGCATGACTACGTATAAGAAAATTTTGTTAGCAGTAAATGAAAGATACGACCAAGAATTAATACAAAAAGCAGTTCAGTTAAGTAAACAATTTGAGGCAAAACTTTATTTAGTTCACGCTGTTGAATATATAACCAGTTATGGTGCAGCTTATGGCGTAGCTGTTGGCGCTGATATTGAAGAGACTTTGATGAGGAATGCTCAAGAGAAAATGCGCGAGCTTTGTAAAACAATTGATGTTTCGGAACAAGATCAAATTGTTAAGTTTGGTCCTGCAAAAATTGTGATTTTAGATGAAGCAGAACGTTTAAAAGTTGATCTAATAGTAATTGGAAGTCATGGCCGTCATGGTTTACGTTGGTTAATGGGTTCAACTGCTAGCGCCGTATTGCATACTGCTACGTGTGACGTATTAGCTGTACGTCTTGAGATATGATATGGTAAGAATTCTAGTTACTGGTGGTGCAGGATATATCGGTTCCCAGATGACAGATTTACTGGTTCGACGGGGATATAAAGTAAGTGTGTTAGATAATTTATCTACCGGATTTCGTGACGCGGTTTTAGATGCGGAATTAATAGTTGGTGATTTTGGCGATCAGAATCTTTTAAGTGACATATTTGAAAAATACAAGTTTGATGCAGTAATGCATTTTGCAGCTTCCATTGAAGTAGAAGAGTCAGTACGTGAACCTACAAAGTATTATCAAAATAATGTAGCAAATAGTTTGACTTTATTGGATGCGATGGTGGCGCATAAGGTTAATAATCTAATTTTTTCTTCATCAGCTGCTGTATATGGAGAGCCTGAATATGTGCCATTGAAGGAGTCGAATTCTAAAAAGCCCATTAATCCATACGGGCGTTCGAAAATGGTAATTGAAGAAGTTCTGTCTGATTACGATAAAGCCTACGGGCTTAAATCGGTAAGCTTGCGCTATTTTAATGCCGCAGGAGCAGATCCAAATGCACGTTTAGGACCAAGACATGAACCTGCTTCTCATTTAATTCCATTAGTTTTGCAAACTGCGTCAGGTCGAAGAAATGCTATTAATATTTTTGGTACTGATTATCCCACATCTGATGGGACTTGTATACGCGATTATATTCATGTCGTAGATTTATGTACTGCTCATTTATTGGCACTAGAAAGATTGTTTAATGATGGTAAAACAGATGTTTATAATTTAGGCAATGGAAATGGTTTTTCAGTCTTAGATGTTATTGAAACCGCAAAAAAAGTCACTGGCAGGTTTATCAAGATAGTCAAATGCGTACGGCGCCTTGGAGATCCTGCCGTCTTAGTTGCTAATGCAAGCAAAGCACAGCAAACACTTGAATGGAAACCTCAGTTTTCACGATTGGAAACTATTGTGGAACATGCTTGGCAATGGGAACAGCAGACAAAGTCCCACCAAAAAACCTAAGTCTTCTGTTGGAACTTTTGTCAATTATTCTTTTACTTTAGCGGATTAAGATGTAGCAGCACCTATACATTGTACTGGATCAGTAACCGCCCCAGTTGCAGTTGTGCATGCAGTATCCGTATATGTTTGAATGGTATAGGTTGTTCCACCGACATCAAATTGAATACCAGTTGCAACTGCAGTAGTATCATTAGTAGCCAATCTATCATTTAGTTCGGTAACCGTTGGATATGTGCCCCGATTTTCTGCAATCTCTATTGCAAATGCACTTTTAACTGAGCTTTCCATACTGCTTAATGCTGCATTGGTAGCATCTTCCGAAAGATCTAAGTATCTTGGCACCGCAACCGCAGCCAAAATCCCCAAAATAACTATCACAATCACTAATTCAATTAGTGTGAAACCATTTTGTTTTTTCATGTTAACATCCTCTTTTATTTAAAAACGTAATTATGATACCAAAATTTTGGGCAGAGGACAAAAGGAAAAGGTGAATTTATTTTAAAAAAATTTTTTGCGTTATTTTCTTGAACCAAATTAAGCTAGCCATGCGACCAGTTTCACCATCACGGCGATAAGAAAAGAAACATTGTTTATCTGTAAACGTGCATAACTTATTGTCATAGATATTGATTATGTTACATGCTACTAAACGTTGTTTGGCTAAAATATAAATATCAGCTAGCCATTTAGATTCATTTTTTTGCCTAAAAGCTTTTTTAGAATCATTATTCTGTTGAACAAATTTATCATAAACATCTTCACCGACTTCATAAAACGATTGGTTTATAGCCGGACCAAGCCATGCTAACAGTTGTGAACTTGGAGTGTTTAAAGCTGTAATTGTTTTTTCTATGATACCGGCGCTTAAACTTCTCCAGCCAGCATGAATAGCTGCAACTTTAGTACCTAAATTGTCGCATAGTAGAATGGGTAAACAATCGGCCGTCAATATAACGCAGACCGTATCTGGAGACGTTGTGTATAAAGCATCAGCTTCAGTATTTGTCATCATTTCATTTGCACATATAACATTATTTCCATGAATTTGCTTAAGCCAGATGGGTTCATTAGGTAAATTTAGTTCATCATATAGTTGTTTACGATTAGCCGAGACATCAGTCGCATTATCACCAACATGGTCGGCAAGATTGAAACTGTTGTAAGGAGGCTTGCTATGACCATCGGTTCTTGTGGTAACATATGCGCAAACATTAATTGGTGCAGGCCAATCGGGTTTTATATAATGAGTATGATTCATTAGGTTTTATTTTAGATCATTAGAAACAATACACATATGAAAAATTTAATTTTAATTGTCGAAGATGAATCTCATATCAGAGATATGATCAGATTTGCTTTATTAACCACTGAATTTAGGATGTTCGAAGCTGAGAATACTCAGCAAGCACAACGTTTAATTGCTGATCGAATTCCAAGTTTGATATTATTAGATTGGATGTTACCCGGTGAAAGTGGTATCGAATTTATGAGGATTCTAAAAAAAGAAAAAACAACTCAAGAAATTCCAATTATAATGTTAACTGCTAAGGCTGAGGAGATAAACAAGATTAAAGGTTTAGATGCAGGTGCTGACGATTATATTACCAAACCTTTTTCTCCTCGAGAATTAATTGCTCGCATAAGAGCTGTTTTAAGGCGTGGTTCCTTAGTAACTCCAGAAGGTTTAATAAACATGAAAGATTTGTGTATAAATGTTAAGGAGCATCAAGTTAAGATAGGAAAACAATTATTAAAATTGACTAAAAATGAATATCGGCTATTACATTTTTTTGTGACGCATCAAGACCGTGTTTATGATCGTGAACATTTATTGACTCATGTGTGGGGCGGTGATGTTTTTGTAGAGAATAGGACTGTAGATGCTTTGATACGACGGTTGCGAAGAGTGCTTAGAAAATATAATTATCATAAATTTATCCATACTGTTCGAGGAATAGGCTATAAATTTTCAATAAAATTATGAAAATAATTGAACAAAAATTGTCTTTGGAAAAAATGCGCCGTGATTTTGTGGCCAATGTTTCTCATGAGCTGCGTACTCCTCTTACAGTAATTCACGGTTATTTAGAAACTTTGCTTGAGCAAGAATATGACGACGCAAAACCATGGCAGAAGATCTTTACTCAAATGTATCAACAGACAACTCGTATGGAGAATATTATTGAAGATTTGTTGTTGTTATCACGTTTAGAAAGCGAAGAGAAAGGTCAAGATCAAAAGAAGGTGATTATTGCCCAAATGTTACGTTCTATTTATGAAGAAGCACAAGTACTAAGTGGTGAATCAAATCATCATTTTCATTTAAATATCGATTTTCATCTCGCAATATATGGCAACAAAGAAGAATTACGCAGTATGATATCCAATATTATTTATAACGCGGTGAAATATACCCCTGCTAATGGTCACATTTATATCGATTGGCATCGAGACAAAAATAAGGCATATTTGTCAATACAAGATACTGGTATCGGTATTGCACAAAAACATATTCCTCGTCTAACAGAACGATTTTATCGAGTAGATAAAGCACGTTCACGGGCTAGTGGTGGTACTGGATTAGGATTAGCTATCGTCAAACATGTACTTCTGCGTCATAATGCTCAGCTAAAAATCGCAAGTGAGCTAGGTAAAGGCAGCACCTTTACCTGTGTTTTCCCTTTAAGGAATTAACTTTGGAACAAAATTTCTTACGTAGGCTTAAGTGTTATCTCAATCCACAGCAGGTTATACAGGTTCGTATTATTCCTCGGCTTGATTCACTAGTTTCTTCAGCTCTCGCTTCTCTTGTACGTTTTCGTTGTTCTGCTGAATAGAGCGAGCCTTCAGCCAAAGCGTAAAGAGTTCCCAAACCCACACCTGTTGCATGTGCTGCTGATAATGGGGCATTAAATCGGAGTGCTAATTTTGCCCCAGAATACCACGTCGCAAGTCCCTTGAAGAAGCCGGTTGATGTCCCCCAGAAAGTAAGGTTGGTTTTGCAATGACCGAAACAAGAACAGGGATTTTCTTTAATTGGCCCATTAAAGGTTGCTCCGAGTTTATCACGAAAAGTTAAAAAGACGCTTGGCGCATATGCAATTAGTAAAATTGCGATAGTAGAAGTCTCGCATAGAAGATTACTCTCTTCGGTATTTATTAACATCCATTCGGAGGGTATTATATTAACGAGAGCTTCAGCTGCTTGGATTATATTGTATCCATACATACAGACAGATCCTGCAGTATAACCTGCCGCAAAAAGATTAACGAAAATTTTTTTAGTGCTAGATAATTGAGTTGTTGGTTCATCTTGAATTAATGGCTGTTGTTCACTCGGACCTTGATTGGGATTCTTTGTGAAGGCAGTTTTAATCACATTATATCCATATGTGAAAGGAGATCCTACAGTAGATACCACAGTAGAGAGTCCTGCAAGAAAATTCGTGCCGATATTTCCAGTGCTGGGTAATTGAGTCGTTTCTGGTTCAGGTTGCTCCACCACTATGGTTATAGGTTCTTCCTCTGTAACACCAGATTCAATATCGGGTGGTTGTTTTTGATTCTTACTGAGAGCAGGCCACATAATACACCTCACTTGAATTTTATTGTTTCAGAAAATCTGCATAGTAATCTATGTATCAGTGCTAATCTATCAAATAAATATGACAATTTGATGACAAAATGAAAAAAATTTATTGCTGCAGAGAAATCTCGTAGGGAACAGGCATGCCTGTTCCTTACGCTCTGGTTCCCGCAGTCAAGCCGCGGGAAGACGAAAAGAATTGTGGGACGGAAGACTTAGCCCAGATTAGCCTGGTTGCCTTGCAAGTTATTTTGCTGAGTTTTTATGTTAATCTCTTTAGCTTGAATATTTATATTGCTTTCTCTATCTATATGTATTTTCGCCCCTGATTGAGCGATAATAATGTTGCCTGGATTTTTAGTAGTAATGTTGATGCTTTTGCCGGCTTTAAAATAGCAACTTCCTCTAATATTGTTTATGTTTAAATCACCTTGCAGCGCTTTTATTGTTGCCATATCTTTTGCTTTAATTAAAGTGTGTTGACCACTTTTCAGTGTTAAATCTTTGGTTTCAGCTTCATGATTAATATCATGTTGAGTTTTGAATTTTATGTCTCTTCCTGCCTCTAATTGAATATCTTGGTTTTTGGTATTAGTTCTACATGCATTGAGTACATTTACTATATGATTATTACCTGATTGATGACTATTAGTGTCCTCACTTTTGTGTAATAGACTTTTTTGTGCAGTGATGTTCATATCACCTTGTGTTGCTAAGCGAACTTTGTGTGTATTCTCTTTTGCATTGAGACTTAAAATATTTTGTTTATCCTCGGTAAATAACTCGATTCGCCTTTCCTTTTTATTATCATCCATTAGTAATTCATTTTTACCCCATGTGCGTAGAATATTTTGACTGGAATTTTTTGAAGTTACTACATTAGGTGTATCAGAGTTTGATACAACGCCTAATAGAAACGGTCGATTAATATCACCATTTATACAGGTATAAAGAACTTCCGTCCCTTTATGTAACGGAAAGTGCATACCGTAATTTTGACCCGAATAATGTTGCATTAACCTAATCGGATTGCTAGCCTGCCCTTGTTTTGTATTGCTTAAGTCATAAGGCATTCGAATTCGGTAACGACCGAGTTCATCCAAATAAGCGTAATCACCACCTGTAGATTCGATAGCTGCTGTTTGTATCCCATTTAGTGGTTTAGGCTGTGTAATAGGATGACGATATGATATATCAGCTGGTATCAATACTATTTTGTTCTGATAAGTTCGATCATGTTTGGCTTTGCCGTAAACTTGCCCAGCACTTTGATCTCCTTTGATTTGCGCTGATACAATTCTATAGGTCCTGTTATAACTAGAAATTGGATGATCGGCAAGTTTAATTTTTTGTCCTGGTAGTAAACTTGGACAGTTGGTTTCGAGTTTTAGAACATATCTTTGCCAGTCTAGCGCTTGTTGGCGAATTTTGGCAAATTGTTCTGCTTCCTGTTGGCTTAAAAAATTTTCGCCATAAATATAATGTTTGCCAAAACCAGGAATTGAATTTCGAGATGAGCTTTCTGCAACAAGTTTGACTTCGGGTGTTTTATAGTTGTAGTCGTGTAATTTTACATTTTGAGTTATTAATTTTGAGTCGGTGATAGAGTTAAAAGCTATCTCAGGACAAGGATCAGTTCCATCCAACATTTGAAATAAAAGCTCTTCGCCATTATTTCCCTGCCAATCTGGTAATTGATTTATGTCGTCAGTTATCATTAGTTTTTTATCAATAAAAGCAAAAAATAAACCAAAATGATCCAGATGACGTAATAAAAAATCAAAATCAGTTTCGTTATGTTGAATAAATATTTCACGTGTAGCATATTGATGTTTTATTTTGAGTTCATAATTATTTTTATTCCAGCCATGATAATTTAGCAATTCTGTGATTAATTTATTGATATTTTTTTGTAAGTAGATTCGGTTGTATGTAGTAAGTTTTAAAGAATGAAGTGGAGAACAGAATGTTATTGTATAGTTATAATTTCGTGAATCCGGAGTTATACCGTATCCTTGTATATCAGTGACAATTCCATAGATATTGGTATTACCACTTGCTCCCTTAAAAGTTACTGTAGCCTCTTTGTTAATGAAATCCGCAAGATTTAACCGTTCATTATTATTTACTTCTAAAATAAACTTATAATCCTGTGATAGTGAAAAGTCTTTGCTCTCAAAAGTTTTAACAGCTAATTTTTTACCATCAATGGATAAATAAAATAGAGATTGATTGAATTGCTGTTCCTTATTGGCCATAGGTAACAATGTAAGAGAAAAAATCTATTTGTACAATACGGTATATAGCATTTTTATCGTATAAAATGTGTTATTGCTTTGCTATAATAGCATCAGTTTTAAAAACAAGTGTTTGATATAAATCGTAATTTATACATGCTCAAAAAAGGAGAACAAGATATGTTTCCATCATCTTTAAAAGGTGTTTTGTCGAGGTTTAATTCATTTAGTGTTCAGAATCCCGAATTGTTTAATTGCGATTGGCGAATATTATCTAGAACCGCAGATGCTATTCATTTTTTGCCTCTAATTTCTAGAGTAAAAGAGATATTAAATAAAATGGGGAGTTTTTTAAGTAATATGGTTTGTCGGAAACCAGTATATGAAGAGCAAGTATTTGCTGAATTAGAAAGATGTAGGAATTTAATTATTAAGACTACCAGAGGATTTATTGTCATTGAGGTAAAAAAGATAAAAGGAAAAATGGTCTGTGGAATCATAGATGAGGATAGAAAAGATAAAATCGTACCTCAAGATAAAGCGATTACGGTATGGAAAGAAGAGGTCAAAAAATTTATCGGGGAAATAAGGGGCCGGATTAAATATTACGACAATTTAGATGGAGTATGTGGCGCGAAATTTAAAGCATTTAAACAGAAGTTAAGAAATCAGGGATTAATAAAGTATGAAAGAAAGAAGATCACATTTAATGATGAAAAGCAAACTTTGGTAATTTGTAAAGGAAGATATAAGAAATACAAGATGGACTTGTGTTTAAAACGAGCATTTCTATCAGAATTGTTAACTGAGAGAGAAGATAGGATATGGAGAGTGGTGAAGTCGGGAGTGCTAGCAGGGATTATGATTGGTGGAGGACTGATTGGAATAAGAGAGACCTATAAGCAAAGGGAACGAATAAATAGTTATTTTAAACCAGAATGGTGGAACGATAACGCTGCAATAGAAGACATAAAAACATATAGAAATATGTGGCTATGTCAAACATCGATGGTGGTTGGTACATTGGGAGCATTAGTGACGAGGAATCCATTAGTTTTTGGCATTTTATCAGCTAGTTGCTTTCCTCAAGTAGGCGCATGGGACCATATTTTAGGGAAGTACGAAACATCTTCCCCTATGACTTCTCTAGTGGTAAGTGAAGATGGTACCAAAACATGTATGACTGATGGGCATGGAAAACTTAATGTAATGAATACAAGTGATCCGGCTGACCCAATTTTAATGGGAATCAGTAATGATTTATCAGATTTCTTTATCAAAAATGTTAGAATAATAAACAAACAAGGAACCAAAGCATTTTTGACAGGTTATGATAAGGAGATAATGGATATAAGTGACCCAATACATCCAGAGTTGATGGGAAATTATGCTCCAGCTAATACCGGATTTGTGCGTGATATAAAACTAAGCAGAGATGAGACTAAAATGTATATCGCGGGAGATGACAGCTTCAATATAACAAATATAAATGGTCCAACCAACCCGATTATGATAACAAGTCATTATCTACGTGGAGCTTCGGTTTTAGCAGTTAATGAGGATGAAACTATAGCATGTGTTATTTATGACTATTCTTACCACACACCTGGTTCGGAGGGAAGTGTTAAGGAAACGTTTGTTCGTGGTATGAAAATAATAGATATAAGTAACCCAATCGCAGTGGTGCAAATTGCAGATTGGCCCACTGGCGTTAGTAAGCTAAATGATGTGGAAGTAAGTGAAGATGTGGCTTATGTAGGAATGCTTGTCGGCGGATTAGATAGCATAAATATAGCTAATCCTAGCAGCCCAACTAAAGTGGGGAATTTTAAACCAATTGGTTCTATAAAATCTGTAAAAATATACGGGAAGAGAGGCTATCTAGCTGGAGGTACATCTGGTTTATGGGTAGTAGATAAATATGATCTACAACCAAAATGCAACTTTGATATAAGCGGAGCGTCTGTGGAAGATGTAGAAATGAGAGGAGACAAAGCATTTTTAGCATGTTCTGATACTGGCTGTTTTTTTGACTGTCCGGATAAATCCAACGAAAATGGTCTATATATAATAGATATTCCTTCTTGTGTTGCTGATAAATCCTTTAAGTCTTTTTTGCCACTAATTATAAGCGGGGTTGTAGTGGGAATTATAGGAACTGTAGGAAGCATTAGTTATGCAGTATGGAAAAGAGGCAAAAATAAGGGACATAAAAAAAGTATAGAAATGAATGAGATAACAGGTTCAGTAGTTCCAAATGATGAGAAGCAGAAAGAAATAAGTTCGCATCGAACAAAGGAGGGTACGACACCTCAATTGCAGAATGATAATGTGTTAACGGCACCTCGTTGTCGGTCTGAGAGTTCGTATCGTGAAGAAAAGGATAATGCAATAATAGCTGCTGGATGTTTAGCGTGTGTAGGGTGTGTTGGTGCTATTGGTACACCCATTATATATATAGTGATGAGGTTTTCGGGACCAACGTGTAACATATTTAGTGATAAAGACTGCAATTTTCCGCAACCAATTCCAAATATAATCGGAATGGTAGGCGGGTTGCTCGTCTTTACCTGTTGTGTATCATCTGGGTTACTGGGATTGCGTGCTTTGTATATTGGTGGGAAATTACAGGGATTTTATCCGCGGAGAGTTATCTCAGAGCAAAACTTTAACCAACCAAAAGTGGACGATACTTCGAGTGAAAGTTCAGAAACTGTTGATACTTCGGCCCTCAGGAGCGCAGAAATGTTGTCATCTATAGGGATTTTTAAGAAGGGGAAGTCGCACAACGAACCTGATCTAAGTATCAGTGATGATAATAAGGCAGAACAAACAGAACGAAGCGATAATGAAACGTCGTCTTTATCCCTATCTTTATAGGTTATGTGAATAAAAGGATAAATGTTATGTATGTTCCCCCTACTTGATAATTACTTTGGTGCCATTTTTAACAAAATATTTATTTAGCCACTCTGCATCTTCATAAAACATACGAACACATCCGTGACTATCGTGAGCGCCGGGCAGATCTCCAGCGTGCATTGCAAAGCCATTTAAAAAATACATACAATATGGTATTAGAGCGCCCCCTTCAGGAATAGGATATGTAGCAGATTCACAATAAGCGTCACCTTTTGAAAAAACAAAAGAAGTCCCCCGTGGAGTTTCACATGGTTTTTGAATATCAGGACACCATCCTTTACCAGCAGATACAGGTCCCCAGTGTATTAGAAAACCCTTAGCGTCATAGGCTCCAAATGCATGCTTTTCCAAATCGATAATGATTACTCTTGTTCTTTGAGATTTGATGGCATGGGGCAAAGGGGAAATGTCCAAATGATTTATTTGCAACAAATTACTCGGTACAGCAATTATAAGCCCAGGATATAAATCTAAATTCCTGCGATTTAATCGCATAACAATACGTCGCTTTTGTTTATCTGGCCAGAGTGTGTGCCAGCTATCTCCTCTTCTGACTTTGATACAAGTATAACCTGGAAGTGAGCATAAGTGGCTTGCATAATTTCCAAATGTTGATGAGGAAATAACAAGTAATATCAGTGTTGCGGTAAATAATAATAAACTTTCTTTTAGCTTAAACATGAATCCTACATGATATTTAATACAAACAAAATAGTACAATAACAAGCTATAAGGTCAAGAGATAATTTTAGAATATTATTTCGATTTAATTAATTTTAGATGAGGTTTTTTTGTTTTTGTTTTGAAAGGCTCACCAATGGTTTTGTATTCATAGTTTTCAATATCTTTAGATGAGAATGTCATACCTTGACTAGTTTCCTGAGCAAAAATTGCTGTGATGGAAGGGATTGGGAGATAGATATGGAAAAGTTTTCCACTAAAACGGGCATCAAATTCTATTGCGTCACTCCCTATACGAAGATTGTGAACTGCACGCTGTGATATATTTAGCACAATTTTGCCGTCTTTTACGTATTTTTGAGGAACAACGACATTTGGGAATTGACTATTTACAGCAATGTATGATGTTAGATTGTTATCTGCTATCCATTCATAAAGACCTCGAATTAAGTAAGGCCGACTAGGTGTCATATTCTTCTCTTAATTCATGTTCAAAGTCAGAAAGGCTTCCTTTAAAAGATGGACGTGCGAAAATGCGTTTGGCGTACTCCTCAATCGGTTTAGCTCGCTTCGAGAGTTGAACACCAAGTTTAGGAAGTCGCCATAATAATGGTGCAATGTAACAGTCCATTAAGGAAAAATCTTCGCTTAAAAAGTATGGCAAATCTGAAAACAAAGGAGCCACTTCTTCTAACTGTTCTTGCAAGGCTTTACGTGCTTGTTCTACTTGCGGAGCTTTTCCATTTTCAATAGCATGCAGATGAGTAAACCAGTCTTTTTCTATGCGGTGCATCATTAATTTATATTTTGCACGTGCTATAGGATAAACCGGCAATAATGGTGGATGAGGGAATCGTTCGTCTAAATACTCCATAATTACTAGCGGTTCATATAATACTAAATCTCTATCAATCAAGGTAGGTACTGTGCAATATGGGTTAAGGTTTACGAGATCTTCTGGTGGATTATTAAGATCAATATGTAGAATATCTACATTTACTCCTTTTTCTGCTAAAACTATACGAACACGGTGGCTATATACGTCTGATGCGCCAGAGTGCAATGTCATTACCGATCTTTTTACAACTGTCATATATCAACCTCTTCAACTTAAACTAAAAATTATGGCTGGGGAACTAGGATTCGAACCTAGGTTGACGGAGTCAGAGTCCGTAGTCCTACCACTAGACGATTCCCCAATTGCATGGTTATCGTTTAGAGTACTGGGTTGCTTTGCGAGCCTTACGTAAACCAACTTTTTTGCGTTCAACCTTACGTGCATCGCGAGTAACAAAGCCAGCTTGACGTAGAGTACGGCGTATTGGACCATCTTTTTTACCTTCATGTTCAATTAATGCGCGAGCAATGCCATGACGAATAGCACCGGCTTGACCGCCTGCACCTCCGCCATTACTAGTGACATAAACGTCAAATTTATCCAACATATTAACAGCTACTAATGGCTGTTTAACAACCATTCGTGAGGTTTCGCGGCCGAAGTAGTTCTCTAATGGTCGTCCATTAATTATGATTTGTCCTTTGCCTTGACGTAAAAACACACGTGCTATAGCAGTTTTTCGCCGACCAGTACCATAATTTTGTTCTATTTTTTTTGCTTTCTTAATTGTATTTGCCATATTTTAATCTTTAATCTCTAATATTTGTGGGTTCTGGGCAGCATGGAAGTGCTCGGGACCCGCATAAACTTTTAACTTACGAAACATCTGTCGCCCCAATGGACCTTTGGGCAACATTCCTTTTACTGCCAATTCTAGCACACGTTTTGGCGTTTTTTTGATTAAATTACTAAATGAAGTTGCTTTTATACCACCAGGGTATCCAGTATGATGGTAATAAATTTTATCTGATTCTTTATTGCCAGTTACTTGTATTTTGTCTGCATTTATAACTATTATATAGTCGCCTGTGTCGATATGCGGTGTAAATTCTGGTTTATGCTTACCGCGTAAATAGGAAGCTATAATTGTTGCTAATCGACCTAGAGTTTTATTGCTAGCATCTATAATGTACCAATTATGTTTTATATCTTTCGGTTTAACAGTAAAAGTTTTCATAGGCGGAGGATGTTACATTTATAAGTCTTGAAAGTCAATCCATCTATTGTTTTTTAATGACTTTTTCCGAATCCCGCATCGTGTAGAATAACTAGAGAATTTTTGATGGTGCTTAAGGATACTTTAATAAATACTGCTATATTGCGTTAGTAGAGACTTAAATTACCAAAAGTTTGTGAGGCTTTATAAGCCGAAGAATTTTATGTAATATTTACATTAATTTTATTTACTTAGAGGGTCGTTATGATGCAAGACAAAATAAAACCAAGTGAAAGTCATTGGGAAAATGACGGAAGAAGGGAACAAAGGATAATAAACGAATTGATTGTAAACAGATGGGATCTCTACGCTATTATTAATCCGTTAATAAATATACCAGGCATTAATAATGGTATTATTCCAATTATCAGCCACCGTTATCGATTAAATAGTGCTGGTCAACCACAATCGCAATTTTGGCAGTCACCTACAAGAATTGAAATACCTCAAAATAACTTTTTTGAAAGCATAATACAAAAAATTAAAACTTTGGAACAAAGTGGCATCGATATAAGCAATTGGACCGCTAGAGATTTGGAAAAACACGGGCTGGATGATTATATTGATCCTATTACTTATATGCTGATACTTAATCCGGTTAGTTTATCTTCCGGTTGTACTGTAGATGGAAACGAAGAGTTAAAAACATGGTTGGAGGGGGACAATATATGCCCATGTGGATGTGGTAGGACAGTAAATCCGCAGGAAATTACACCAAATAATGAAGTTGGAAGAATTATAAACGAAGGGCTTCAGCGTATTTTAGACAAATGTCTTAAAGTTAATAGTGATGCAGATAAACCTGAGCTAAGTGAATCACCGAGTCTACATATGTAGAGCAAAGTTTAGACATAACTAATGAACATATTCAAATAGCTTCACTACTTTCTTAACTCCTTTTATTTTGCGAGTGATATCTGCGGCCAATTTGCCTTGGCTTGGAGTGGTAAGACCCATTAGATAGGCTACTCCGTTTTCTGTTACAACTTTCATCTGTGTTGATTTTAGACCTTCCTTTTCAAGCATAGCAGCTTTTATTTTGGTTGTTATCCACGCATCCTCAGAACGAGCTGCAGCAGATATCGGTTGTCCGATAACAATTTGATTACTTATACGCTTAATATGTGGAATGTCTTTTATAAGTTCTGTAGCACGAGTACGTAGCTGTTGCGTAGGGGCTTGTCCAACCAATAAAACAATATGATTGAAAGTTGCTACGGAAATATTAGTTTTGTTTTTAAGTTCTTTGTCTGTGCTTATTCTGAATTGAGCTCGGTTAGTAATATTCCGATCCTGCCACATAGTTTTAATGGGACGATTGTCATAAATGACGGCTCCACCAGCAGTTGCACCAGCAACAAATGCCGCGGGAACACAAGCATTTAATGCAATTAATGGAATAAAAACAATTAATATCTTTTTCATATTAATCACCTATTTAAATAGTTGATGTTCTATAAGGTCACATAAACAGTGAATGATTAGTAAATGAGTTTCTTGAATACGTGGAGTGGAATCTGTTGCGATTCGAATTTCTATATCTTTTTTGTTTAACATAGTTGCTATTACTCCACCATCGCGGCCGGTTAAAGCAATAATGTGCAAGTTTTTTTTATGAGCTGTTTGTATTGCACGGATAATATTTTTTGAGTTGCCGCTAGTAGAAATAGCCAATAAAGTATCTTTAGCTTGTCCCAATGCGTTTATTTGTTTAGCAAATACTTCATCGTAACTATAATCGTTAGCAATAGAAGACAGAGTGGCCATATCTGCGTTCAGTGCGATTGCAGGCAAGCTTGGTCGTTCTTTTTGGAAACGGTTTAACATTTCGGCTGCAAAATGTAAGGCATCACAAGCAGAGCCGCCATTACCGCAACTTAAAATTTTATGTTCATTTTTTAAGCACTTAACCATAATATCAGCAGCTTTGCTAATTGTTTCTGCTAAAGTTTCACCTGTTACACTTTTAGTCTTAATGCTAGCATTAAAATTATGTTTTATGCGTTCGATGTTATTCATGTTATTAATATTTTACCCAAAAGGCATCTTTTATCCAGTCAATTTTTTGATCGTTGGTGTAAGCGATTACATCAAATCGACACGGGCAATGTTGTAATTTGGATTTCAACAAATAATGTTGCGCAGTACGGATTATCTTACGTTGTTTTGCATGGGTGATACTCTCCAAACCTCCACCGTAATCATTGTGTTTTCGATAACGTACTTCAACAAAGACTAAAGTTTCTTGATCTTGCATGATTAGATCAATCTCTCCAAACTTGCAATAATAGTTCTGAACTAATAACTTTAAGCCATGCCCAATTAAATATTCACAAGCACGTTGTTCCTTTTCTTCGCCAAACTGTCGCGTTGACTGTAACATCACAAAGGATAAGGAATTCCATCACGCATTTGTGCCCAATATAGTTGTCGATATATATGTTGATTATTGTCTATGTAAAATATGCCTGTTGTACCTATAATACCGTTATTTGGATAACGCACTAATTGATTTAAGTTTGATGTAAGATTGTAAGCATCGATACCTAATGCATATAACCTAATATATCGTTTGTAAGAATTTGGCCATAGTTCAGAAATTTCATTGTTCAAAGCGAATAAATTTTCCGGAAGAGATGTTGATCCTTGTAAAACCCATGGCATATCACAAAATATAATACCGTTTAAATCGTGATCTAAATGTGGTTGTGGTATACCACTGTAAATTGCCGATGTGGAGTATATTGGGAGATTTCCAGCGAAGTAGAATTGTAATAATGGCTGTATTTGACGTGCTTGCTTAGGTGGAGCAATAAGAAAAATCAAATCAAAGTCCTGACGGCGGCGTGGAATAAATTTAAATTCTTCTTTCGATAATACCATTTGCAAAGTTGCTGCATTATTTTGGCTTAAATCTATGTTGAGAATGTGTTGTATTTGTTTGTTGAGACTTATTTGATCGTCATAGAGTAAAATTGCTGTAGTAGTTCCTTGAAAAGACTGCCAAGAATTTTGTATCACGCTTGCTGAGTTTTGCCCCCAAATGTTATTAGGAGCAATAATTAAAGCACGGCCTGGGTGTTCCTCCCAAGCTCGTTTGGCTATTTGTAATGCTTCATCTCGAGAAGATAGCCCGAACTGGAAAAGATTAGAGACACTATTATTATTATCTACAGTGTTAAGTGCTAAAGTTGTTACTGGCAAAGTTTTTTGATTTGCGATAACTTGAACGTTTTGTTTAGTAAGTGGACCAACGATAAAATCAGAACCATCAGATACAGCTTTACTATATAGCGTCTTTACGTCACTTTGACTAGTATCAATTATCTCTACAGATGAATTGGTTCCTCCGTGTTGCATAGAATAATAGTAAGCAGCTAAAAATCCGTCACGTATCGTTTGACCGCTACCGGCAAGATTACCATGTAGCGGGACTAATAAAGCGATTTTCTGTGAATGATTAGTTGTAGTAAAAGCTGTAACATTGGGTTTGTGTGCACAGCTGGTAATTAAACTAATTGCTATTAATGAAGTTAGTATAAAAAATTTTTTACTCATGATTTTTATATCATACTCCTTTATCAATGAGCAGGAAACATTGTTAATTATAAATACCCGATCTAAAATGTTTTTATGAATTCACATAACAACGGAATTTTGTATGTTGTAGCTACGCCAATAGGAAATTTGAATGATGTAACTTTACGAGCGCTTGAAACTCTGAAGAAGGTTGATCATATTGCTGCCGAGGATACTAGACATAGTAAAAAATTGTTGCAACATTTTGGCATTAAAAAGCCGATGATTTCCTTACATAATTATAATGAACGTGAACGCAGTAAAGTGTTATTGAAACGCTTACAAAAAGGTGAAGATTTGGCCCTAATATCTGATGCAGGTACTCCATTGATTAGCGATCCAGGTTATCGATTAGTTAAATTGATACGTAATGTGGGAATTAATATCGTACCTATTCCAGGACCATGTGCAGCAATTACAGCTTTGTGTGTTTCGGGTTTGCCTACCGATAAATTTATTTTTGAAGGTTTCTTGCCGATGAAAGCAGTAGCAAGATGCAAACGTCTTCAGGAGTTAATCTCTGAACCGCGCACTATTATATTTTATGAAGCACCCCACCGAATGAAATTTTTAATTTCTGATTTATTGAATGTTTTTGGAAAAGATAGACATGCGGTTTTGGCAAGAGAATTGACAAAAAAATTTGAAACTATTTATGGCGCTAGTTTGAGTGAATTAAAATCGTGGTTTGAAATGAATAAAGCGCGGCAAAAAGGCGAGTTTGTAGTATTATTACATGGGGCAGAACTCAAAAGAGGAATCGAAATAAACGAAGAAGCTTTACATATATTAAAAATTTTGTTAAGAGAATTAGCAGTTAAACAAGCGGTTATTTTGACTGCTAAAATTACCGGAGTTAGTAAAAATAAGTTGTATAAAGTTGCCATAACGTTATCCCACTGAGTATGCTAAAATAGTATAAGGAGTCAGCTAGACAGTCACTTTGCGTTTTGGTGCAAGGAGGAAAGTCCGGGCTCCATAGGGCAGAGCGCCAGATAACATCTGGGAGGTGAAAGCCTACGGAAAGTGCCGCAGAAACTATACCGCTCTTCGTAGCTTTAGCGAAGAAGAGTAAGGGTGAAATGGTGTGGTAAGAGCGCACCGCATTGCTGGTAACAGTAGTGGCAGGGTAAACCCCGCTTGGAGCAAGACCAAATAGAAGTTCAATAGTATTGCCCGTACTGAACTCGGGTAGGTCGCCTGAGTTACATAGTGATATGTAACCTAGATAGATGACTGTCCACGACAGAACCCGGCTTATCGGCTGACTTCTTTATTTATAATCAAAAATGAATATTTTTGTTCTAGATAAAAACATAAAAAAATGTGCTCGGTATCACTGTGACAAACACGTGGTTAAAATGATATTAGAATATGCACAGATTTTATGTACCATATGTAATCAACACGGACTAAAAACACCTTATAAATCTACTCATATTAAACATCCCTGTGTTAAATGGGCAGGTGAATCTTTGCAAAACTGGTTATGGTTAAAGGAATTAACTGTGGCACTGAATGGGGAATATAAATATCGATATGATACTCAACGGAATCATGAAGCATATAGAGTTGTAACATTACTTAAGACGCCGGTTTTACCAAATATAGGCCTAACCGAGTTTGCACAGGCCATGCCACAAAAATATAAAGTAAAAAATAATGCCGTTTTAGCTTATAGAAAATTTTATGTAGGCATGAAGAAATCTTTTGCAACGTGGAAAAAACGACGTGTGCCTAAGTGGTATAAATTGATGCTGAGAGGAAACAAAACAAATCCTTAAAATTAGTCAATTTCAAGGATTAATCTCGAAAAAGTTGCACAAAAAGAAAGAGATTAATAGAATAAATTTAATTTTTATTCTTGGAGTTAATTCATGCCGAATTCACGAGATCTCGCCAATGCAATTCGTTTCTTGAGCATGGATGCTGTTCAAAGAGCAAATTCTGGTCATCCTGGTATGCCTATGGGCATGGCTGATATTGCTGAGGTGTTATGGCGTGATTTTTTAAAGCACAATCCCGCTAATCCCAATTGGATTAACCGCGATCGATTTATACTTTCTAATGGTCATGGCTCAATGCTGCTTTATTCAGTGCTGCATTTAACCGGTTATGACGTAAGCATTGAAGATATTAAGAATTTTCGTCAATTAAATTCAATAACACCCGGTCATCCTGAGTATGATACCCCAGGAGTGGAAACTACTACCGGACCATTGGGGCAGGGGCTTGCTAATGCTGTTGGCATGGCACTTGCGGAAAAGGTGTTAGCTACTAATTTTAATCGGCCTGATTATGATATCATCGATCATTACACATACGTGTTTTGTGGTGATGGTTGCTTAATGGAAGGGATTTCCCATGAAGCAGCTTCTTTAGCTGGACATCATTGCTTGGGAAAATTGATCGTATTTTGGGATGACAATGATATTTCTATTGATGGTCACGTCGAGGGCTGGTTTACCGATTATACTCCTGAACGCTTTGAGGCGTATGGCTGGCATGTAGTTAGTGACGTCGATGGTCATGATTCCGAAGCTGTTCGTAGTGCCATTAAAGAAGCACGATTTATCAATGACCGACCAAGCTTGATCTGTTGCCGCACTTTGATTGGATACGGAGCACCAAATCTTGCCAATACCTGCGAAGCCCACGGAGCTCCATTAGGTGAGCAGGAAATAGCGGCAACTAGAGAAAGGCTGCAATGGCCATATGAACCATTTGTAATCCCCGATGACATTTATGCGGCTTGGAATGCTCGTCCAAAAGGCAAACAAGTTGAATCACATTGGCAAGCGGTGTTCGCAAAATACAAGGAAAAATATCCACAGCTTGCGGCAGAATTATTGCGTCGTTTTAATGCTGAGTTACCGAACGACTGGCAAGATAAGGCGAAGGCATATATTATTGAAGTTAGTAAAAAAAACGAGAATATTGCGACCAGAAAAGCTTCGCAGAACTGTCTTAATGCATTTGGGCCGTTACTACCAGAATTAATAGGAGGTTCTGCTGATCTTACTGCCTCAAATTTGACTGCTTGGTCAGGATCAAAGGATATAACAGATAAAGACGCAAGCGGTAATTATTTGCATTACGGAGTACGCGAATTTGGAATGTTTGCCATAATGAATGGCATTTCTTTATATGGAGGTTTTATTCCTTATGGGGGAACCTTTTTGGTTTTCTCAGATTACGGGCGCAATGCAATCCGTATAATCACGATGATGAAAAGACGAGTAATTTATGTGTTTACTCATGATTCGATTGGTTTGGGGGAGGACGGCCCCACTCACCAACCCATTGAGCATCTCACATCATTACGTGCAATTCCTGGATTATCTTTGTGGCGGCCGTGCGATGGAGTGGAAACTGCAGTCGCCTGGAAATACGCGATAGAAAATACTGAACAACCAACTTGCCTGGTTTTAACACGGCAGAAAGTATCACAACAGTTTCGAGATGAGAAAATATTGGCTAATATCGAACGTGGTGGTTATGTATTACTAGATTGCGATACGACTCCAGAAGTTATCCTTATTGCAACCGGGTCGGAGGTGAGTATTGCTATTAATGCGGCCAAGCAGTTGAATCAACAGGGAAGAAGGATTCGTGTAGTTTCTATGCCATGTACAGATGTGTTTGATAAACAAGATGAGGCTTATCGAGAATCAATATTGCCGCGGGAAGTAAGTAAAAGAATCGCAATAGAGGCCGGTAGTCCTGATACTTGGTATAAATATGTAGGAATAAATGGCAAGATAATAGGTATCAATACCTTTGGTAAGTCAGCGCCAGCACAGGAATTATTTGCAGAATTCGGTTTCACGGAGCAAAATGTTATTCAAACAGTTAATGATTTGTTAAATAAATAAGGAGAGGAAAAATGACTATCAAAATTGCAATCAATGGGTTTGGTAGAATCGGAAGACTTACAGCTCGTGCTCTGTTAGAAGGCTATAAAAATTATGACATGGAACTTGTAGCGGTTAACGATTTAACCGACGTTAAAACTAATGCTCACTTATTACAGTATGATAGTGTGCATGATAAATTTTCAAAACAGGTAAATGTTGAGAATAATAATATAGTTGTAAATGGCAAGGTTATTCGTGCTTTAGCAGAAAAAGATCCTGGTAAATTGCCATGGAAAGATATGGAAATAGATGTTGTCTTCGAGTGTACCGGAATATTTAGAACTAAAGAAAAAGCATCTGCTCATTTGAACGCTGGTGCAAAGAAAGTAATTATTTCAGCGCCTGCTGGTAAGGAAGTCGATGCAACTATCGTTTTCGGCGTAAATCATGATACTCTTAAAGCTTCTGATACGGTAATTTCTAATGCTTCCTGTACTACTAACTGTTTGGCGCCATTGGTTAAGCCACTGCATGAAAAGATTGGTATTGTAAATGGCTTGATGACAACTATTCATTCTTATACCAATGATCAACACTTAACTGATTTGTGTCATCCTGATTTACGTCGCGCGAGAGCTGCAACTCAGTCGTTGATTCCAACTAAAACTGGTGCTGCAGAAGCAGTGGGCTTTGTATTACCAGATTTGGCAGGTAAATTGACCGGCTTTGCGATTCGAGTTCCAACTATCAATGTATCTTTAGTAGATTTAACTTTCTTAGCAGCACGCGATACCAATGTTGAGGAAATTAATTCTACAATAAAACAATATTCAGATGGCGAATTAAAAGGCATATTGGGCTATAATGATAAACCATTGGTTTCGATTGATTTCAATCATGATCCGCGTTCATCTATTTTTGATGCGTCCTACACCAAGATAATTGATAAAACTGTTAAAGTGTTATCTTGGTACGATAATGAATGGGCGTTTTCATGCCGCATGTTGGATACAGCGTATGCATTTATGAATGTGAAATAAAATGCCAATGATTAAAAAAATGACTGATCTAAATTTGAAAGGCAAGCGGGTACTGATTCGTGAAGATTTAAATGTCCCCATAGAAAACGGTAAAATTACCAGCGATAAACGGATTCGTGCTGCGGTGCCCACCATCGAAAAGGCCATGAAGGCTAAAGCAAAAGTAATGGTAATTTCCCATTTAGGTCGTCCAGAGGAGGGAAAGTTTACTGCAGAATATTCATTAGCCCCGGTTGCAAAAATGCTCTCGAAGATATTAGGAAAAAACGTGTCTTTAATGAAAGGTTGGTTAAATGGGGTAGATGTTGCTGAAGGAGACGTAGTACTTTGCGAGAATGTGCGTTTCAATAAAGGAGAAAGTAAAAACGATGAAGAGCTAGCAAAAAAGATGGCCGAGTTATGTGATATATTTGTTATGGATGCTTTTGCGACAGCACATCGCGCTCAGGCTTCCACTTACGGTATAGCAGAATTTGCGCCGATCGCCTGTGCTGGTCCTTTGTTAATTAGAGAATTGGATGCTTTAAGCCGAATTATTCAAAATCCTGCACATCCGTTATTAGCAATTGTTGGCGGCGCTAAGTTATCGACTAAATTATCAGTATTGGAGAATCTGTTAGACAAAGTTGATCAATTAATTGTAGGCGGAGGTATCGGTAATATTTTTATTGCTGCAAGTGGTTTTAAAGTCGGTAAATCCCTTTATGAACAGGATCTGTTGCCTCAAGCTAAGAATCTAATGACACTTGCTAAAAAAAAGGGTGCCGAAATTCCTCTTCCAAGTGATGTGATAACGGCAAAAGAGCTTTCTAAAAAAGCAAAAGCTGTTGTGAAGCAATTAAATGAAGTAACTGATGATGATATGATTTTGGATATAGGGCCTAAAACCTGTCAAAGTTTTATGGCTTTTATCGCTCAAGCTCGTACCATACTTTGGAATGGTCCTCTGGGTGTATTTGAATATAATCAGTTTGCAGGGGGCACAAAGGCTGTCGCGAAAGCTGTTGCACAAAGTGACGCCTTTAGTGTTGCAGGAGGAGGAGATACAGTAGCTGCTATTGAAAAGTATCATGTTGATAAGCGAATTTCTTATGTATCTACTGCCGGGGGAGCATTTTTGGAATTTATAGAAGGCAAAAGATTGCCAGGTATTGCTATATTGGAAGAAAGAGCGGGCTAATGAATCTTTTTAGACGAACTAAAATCGTTGCTACTTTAGGACCTTCATCAGATAGCCTAGATATACTAAAAAAAATGATAGCTGCAGGAATTAATGTTGTACGTCTTAATTTTTCTCACGGCAGTTCCAAAGAGCATATAAAACGTGCTGAGCGAGTTCGGCAAGCAGCCCAAGAAATGGGACAAATAGTTGGTGTTTTAGCAGATTTACAGGGACCTAAGATTCGTATAGCTAAATTTAAAAAAGGGAAGGTTTTTCTCAAAGAAGGTGATGAATTTACTTTAGATGCATCATTACCAGTTAATGCGGGGGATAAATCTGCAGTCGGTATAGATTACAAAGAATTACCAAGTGATATTAAGGCTAATGATGTTTTGTTACTTAATGACGGGCGTATAGTTTTGATAGTTAAGCAAGTGGACGGGCCACGAATTATTTGCCAAGTTACTGTAGGTGGTGAGTTATCTGATAATAAGGGGATTAATCTTCAAGGAGGAGGACTATCAGCTCCGGCTTTAACTGATAAGGATAAACAGGATCTAAAGACCGCTGTAGCCATGAACGTTGATTATGTTGCTGTTTCTTTTGTAAAAAGCGCTGCTGATATTAATGAGGCTAAAAAATTGATAGCAGCTATAGATGGAGATATCGGAGTTATTGCGAAGATCGAAAGAATTGAAGCTTTAGTTCCGGATATACTTGATGAAATTATCAGAGTTTCTGATGGCATTATGGTAGCGCGCGGTGATTTGGCAGTTGAGATCGGTGACGAACAAGTGCCTGCGGTGCAAAAGCGAATTATTCATCGCACTGTCGAATTAAATAAACCGGTAATAACTGCGACACAGATGTTAGAAACTATGATACATAGTGTAACACCGACCAGAGCTGAGGTATCCGATGTTGCAAATGCAGTGTTAGATAATACCGATGCGGTTATGTTATCTGCTGAGAGTGCTGTCGGTGACTATCCCGATTTAGTGGTTAGAACTATGTCCAAAATATGTTTAGCTACTGAACGAGATCCACTTACCAAAGTATCAACATATAGAGTAGAGAGTTTTTTCAAAAGAGTAGACGAAGCGATCTCGATGGCAACTATGTACACTGCTAATCATATGAGTGTCAAAGCTATAATTGCTCTCACTGAGTCGGGTGCTACACCGTTGTGGATGTCACGAATTCGTTCTGATATTCCGATTTTTGGTTTGTCTAGGCACTCAAATACACTCGGTAGAATGACACTATACCGTGATGTATATCCGCTTTATTTTGATGTTACTAAATTAAAGACAGATAACATACAGGAATCGACAATTGCTGTACTAAAAGAGCATCATTTTGTTAAGGAAGGTGATTTGGTAGTTATTACCAGAGGGCCTAAAGAAGGCGTGCCGGGAGGGACTAATTCTATGACCATAGTAGAAGTCGGAAAGTTTGGTTAAAAATCATAATATAGTCATTCCGGAAAATTTGCACAGCAAATTTATCCGGAATCCAGAAGTTTTTTCGACTAATAGCCTAAATACTATCGATTTCCGTCTCGCTGGGATGATGGCTTAATAGTGATTATTTTTGCAGTACAAAAATTAACAATGAGATAACCCATAATAACCAGATTAAACCTGTTAATTTGGGCATTTCTCTGTGTTTAACTAACCAATAAACCAAAGCAATCAATAAGCTTATTAAAATTGGAATTACGATTAGTATGATTGATTTGCTAATGTATCTGTAAACCGTTTCTTTAGGGAAAAAAGCGGCTAATTCATTTACCAAGAAGGTTTGTGCGTTACCCAAGGTATAAAGAATGCTAGTGAATTCTTTCATGAAAAAAACTGCAGCAGCAGTTAAAATGATTATGAATAAAAGTTGTTTAAACATTTTATTTCCTCCTTAATTTAGATAATTAATAATATCAAATTGCCACCTCACCTTCAATGTGTGGATGAGCTTGGTAATTCACAATTTCGAAATCTTCATATTGGTATTCAAATATTGAATTTGGTTTACGTTTAATAACCAATTTTGGCAGTGAATAAGTTTGCCGAGTTAATTGTAAATCAACTTGTTTTAGATGATTTAGATAAATATGACAGTCGCCACCGGACCAAATGAATTCACTAACTTTCAAATTACACTGCTGTGCAACTATGTGAGTTAACAAAGAATAAGCTGCGATATTAAATGGTACTCCCAAAAAAGCGTCAGCAGATCGCTGAGTTAATTTGCAGGATAATTTATTATTAATGACATAAAATTGAAATAATAGATGGCATGGTTGTAAAGCCATTTTTTCCAATTCGCCAACATTCCAATTGCTTACAATTAATCTTCTAGAGTTCGGATTGGTTTTTATTTGCTTTATCACGTTGCTTATTTGGTCGATAGTTCCACCATCAGCGGAGGGCCAAGCACGCCATTGTTTTCCATATATCGGGCCTAAATCGCCTTTATTATCTGCCCATTCATCCCATATCGTAACACCGTGATCATTTAAATATTTAATATTAGTATCACCGCTTAACATCCATAATAATTCATAAATTATGCTTTTGGTATGTAATTTTTTGGTTGTTAATAATGGAAAACCTTGATTGAGATCAAAGCGCATTTCATAACCGAAAGTGCTAATGGTGCCTACTCCGGTACGATCCTTTTTTTCTACACCGTTAGTTTTAATATAGTTAATAAAATTTAAATATTGTTGCATTTGTATTACTTTTTATATCCATTTAAATAGTAAGCTGAACAAATAAAAATTATACCGGTAATTATCATCGGTATAGATAATAATTGTCCCATAGTTAACCAACCAAATGCAATAAAGCCTAATTGTGGATCAGGTTGGCGAAAAAATTCTAATACAAACCGAAATACACCATAACCGATCAGGAATAAGCTAGTGGCTGCTAAACGTGGTTTTGGTTTGATTGTATAGAGCCATAATATTACAAATAGAACTATGCCTTCGAAAAAGCATTCGTATAATTCTGATGGATGCCGAGGCAAACTATCTACATGTGGATAAATCATAGCCCAGGGTACATTAGTTACCCGTCCCCATAATTCAGCATTGATAAAGTTGCCAATACGGCCTGCAGCTATACCAAGCGGTGCCAATGGTACAACAAAATCTGTTACATCAAAGAAATTTTTTCCGGTTTTCTTGGCAAAAAATAATAAGCTTATTATTACTCCTATTAAACCACCGTGAAAAGACATACCGCCGTGCCAGGTTTTGAAAATGATTATTGGATCAGCAATAAAATTCGGTAAATCGTAGAATAGCATGAAACCCACACGGCCGCCGATTACAACGCCCAACGCACAATAGAAGATTAAATCGGAAACTTGTTGTTTGCTCCAGCCGCTACTCAGTTTACGTGCTCTTAATAATGCTAACTTCCAAGCGATAGCAAAAGCTACCACATACATGATACCATACCAGTAAATTTTAAGAGGCCCTATTTTAATGGCAACAAGGTCAATGTCAGGGTGCATAAACATAGTAAAAATATTATAAAGAGTATATGAAGGTTTTAATAGTCAAAACTTCTTCAATGGGTGATGTGATTCATACATTGCCTGCACTTAGTGATGCAAGTAAATTTTATCCTGATATTAAATTCGATTGGGTAATAGAAGAAAATTTTGCTGAGATTCCAGCTTGGCATAAACTAGTTGATAGAGTTATTCCGATTGCTTTACGAAGATGGCGTAAACATCCTTTGCATATGTTAAAGACTTGCGAATTATCAACCTTTTATAAAAGTCTTAAATCTCAACACTATGATTTCATTATCGATGCACAAGGATTAATAAAGAGTGCACTTATTACTTACATAGCTAAAGGTATACGATGTGGCATGGACAAATATTCAGCGCGTGAATCATTAGCTGCGTATTGTTATCAACGAAAATTTTCCATACCTAAACAACAGCATGCGGTAACTAGAATTAAGCAGCTATTTTCTGAAGTACTTGATTATAAAATGCCAGACGATTTTCCTGATTATGGAATTGATATATCTTCAGATAAAGAAAATTATTTAGTATTTATCCACGGTACTAGTCGTCCGAGTAAATTGTGGTCTAAAGGTAATTGGGTTGCTTTGGCAAAGTTAGCTGCAAGTCAAGGTTATACAGTAAAAATTCCGTGGAATAATTCTGAAGAATATGAGCGTGCTAAGTACATCGCGAGTCAAAGTGACAATGTGCAAATCCTAGCAAAATCGAATTTAACTGAAATTACCAATGTTCTAAGTAAAGCAAAAGGTGTTGTTGCCGTTGATACTGGTTTGGGTCATTTGGCTGCAGCTTTAAATGTTCCTACAATTTCTTTATATGGGCCAACTGATGCAAAATTAATCGGCACTTATGGTAAGTCGGTAAAGCATTTGCTAACAAAAACTCCTGGTGTAGTTGATGTTTCTGCTGCTACCGTGTGGGAAAACTTTTAAAGAATTTTGAGACCTTATTTAATTTCAAATTTTATTGACATCTTGTTGATGCTAGTTTATTTTCTATCCGACTTTGTAGAGGATTACAACTTGAGCTCGAGGATTGAGATGTCATTAATTTAATTTGAAGAGGGTAATTCATGCGTAAATTTTTATTAATATTATTGTCTCCTATTTTACTTTATGGTTGTGCTTCACAACCGCAACTTAATCCACTGCAAATTCAGGCTATGCAAACTCAAGAATTTAGTGTTACTAAGAGGCAGGCTTATGATGCTACAGTGACTGTATTGCAGAATGAGGGTTATGAAATCAAATCTGCGAACTTTGATACTGGTATTGTTACTGCACAGAGTCCGACGATTCAAAAATTTTTCAAAGGCAGATCTCATAATACTATAAGTGCGTTTGTTACGAAGACTCAAAAACAAGGCAAGACTGTTAGCAGAATACGAATAAGCAACATGCTAACTAGAGAGCTTCCTCAAACTGAAACTTCATTTATAGCTGGTTCTTTTATTCATACAAAAAGTGGTATCAATACAAAGGATGAGCAGGTTTTGGATCCAGAATTTTACAAAGAAATTTTTAAAGAAATTAGGCAGCAATTATTTGTAGCTAGTTCATTATAAGTAAATGTTAGATTTACTTTTTGCCGCTAATTTCTCAATTTGTTCCTGAACTTGTCTTCGAAAGTATAAAGGGCGAGGAATATATTTAAACGGGTCTTTGCTACCACCGGTTCCGCTTATGGTAATAGAACCAAAATTTAAAATTCTGCCTGGTGTACTTTGTTGTACTTTGATACTTTCGATTTTATCTAAGAAGATTTCTAAGGAGTTGCGTTGTATTAAACCGATCTTCATCAAGACTCGTTTATCGGTGACAGCGTATTCAGATGTAACGTAAACTATAAAACTAGATATGGCATGTATTATGGCTATAATAAGTGCCCCAAAACTAAGCAGAATATGCAAAGGTGTATCGAATAATAAAATGACAGTATTTAATCCTAATCTAGGTCCATAGATAAGTATTAACAAACTTATTATTAACCATAAAAACATTGGAGCAAAAACTACACCATGCGGTCGGGTATAGAAAATGAGTCTTTCACCATACATTAATGTGTTGCGGACATAACCCATAGTAATTCCTATTTCAATTGTGTGGCTATCAGATAGTCTACTTTACGAAAACCACGTGGTAATTTATTACCACGTCGGCCACGTTTTCCTTGGTAATACGCTAGATTACTCTGTTTAAGAGTCAACTGACGTTTCCCAGAATATAAAGTTAAACTATCGCTTTCATTTAGCACTGCTAAGTCTACCACATATTCCTCATGTGTGGCTATACGTGAAGCTGGAATATTAATTATTTTATTACCTTTCCCACGTGACAGAATTGGTAGGCAAGCGAGCGGGAATAGCAGTAAACGACCTTCATTGGTTATAGTAGCAAGGTATTGGTTTTCAAAATTAGTAACTGCTCGCGGTATCAACGCTTGTGATCCTTTTGGTACAGATAATAATGCTTTTCCACTACGATTCTTAGTGTAACAATCTTCTAATTTGGTAATGAAACCGTAACCAGCATCAGAAGCAACAAGATAGTATTGTTTAGGTTCGCCTATCATAACTCCAGTGAAAGTAGCGCCGCCAGGAGGGTTGAACAAGCTTGTTAATGGTTCCCCTTGGCTCCGTGCGGATGGTAGTTTGTAAGCGGGAAGTGAGTAACTACGGCCTGTAGAGTCTAAGAGTATTACTGGTTGATTACTATAACCAAATGCAGCTATCTTAAAGTTATCCCCAGCTTTGTAATTTAGTGTAACTGGGTCGATATCATGACCTTTAGCTGCTCTAATCCAGCCTTTATTAGATAAAATTATTGTCAGGGGTTCGATTGGTAAAATGGTTTCTTCGCGTATTATTCGTGCCTCAGCACGTTCTACAATGGGTGAACGACGTTGATCCCCGTATTTCTCGGCGTCTTCTGATAGTTCTTCGCGAATTAATTTTTTTAATCGTTGCTTAGAACTTAGGGTTTTTTCTAAAGTATCACGTTCTTTTTTTAATTCTTGTTGTTCGTGCTGAATTTTAAGTTCTTCTAATTTTGCAAGATTTCGTAATTTAAGTTCTAAAATAGCTTCAGCTTGTGTCTCGCTGAGACTAAATTGCTTTATTAAAATGGGCTTAGGTTTATCTTTATTACGAATGATGGCAATAATTTCGTCAATATTAAGATAGGCGATCATTAAACCCTGTAAAATATGTAAGCGTTCGAGAATTTTATTTAGTCGGTACTGTAAACGCCGCCGTACGGTGGCAATGCGATATTGTAACCATTCTTTAAGAATGGCTAGTAAATTTTTTACTTGCGGACGGCCGTTGATACCAATCATATTTAAATTAACTCGATATGAATGTTCTAGGTCTGTGGTAGCGAATAGGTGTGACATTAATGAGTCTACATCAATACGATTAGATCGCGGTACGATTACAATCCGAGTGGGGTTTTCATGATCAGATTCGTCACGGATGTCAATAATCATAGGTAATTTTTTAGCTTGCATTTGTGAAGCTATCTGTTCTTGAATTTTGGCACCAGATACTTGGTGAGGTAGGGCAGTAATAATAATTTCTCCGTTTTCTTTGATATAAGTAGCGCGCATGCGAATACTACCAATACCTTTACTATATGTTTCGTATAGTTCAGACTTTGCAGTGATGATTTCAGCTTCCGTCGGAAAATCGGGTCCTATGATATGTTCGCAAATTTGTTGTAGAGTACAATTAGGCTCATCGAGCAATCGGATGCAAGCTATAGCTACTTCTCGTAAATTATGTGGAGGTATATCAGTTGCCATACCGACAGCAATTCCAGTAGCGCCATTTAATAATACATTAGGTACTCTAGCTGGCAGTAGCTTGGGTTCTTTCAAAGTTCCGTCAAAATTTGGCGTCCAGTCTACTGTGCCTTGACCTAATTCCTTAAGTAATAATCCTGCATAAAAGGATAAGCGCGATTCTGTATAACGCATGGCGGCGAATGATTTGGGATCGTCTGCTGATCCCCAGTTACCTTGACCATCAATCAAAGGGTAGCGATAAGAGAAATTTTGTGCCATTAGAACCATTGCTTCATAGCAAGCGACATCACCATGTGGATGATATTTACCTAATACATCTCCAACGGTACGAGCAGATTTTTTGAACTTCGTTGTAGCTTTAAGACCGAGTTCAGACATAGCATAAACAATGCGTCGTTGTACCGGTTTTAGCCCATCGCTGATATGAGGGAGAGCACGATCAAGAATGACGTACATTGAATAGTCAAGATATGCTTTTTCGGCAAAGAGTCGTAGAGGCTTTTGTTCTGAGACTGAGGGGACATACATAACATTTATCCTTTTATCTACAAAACACTATTATGGATATTAAAAAGCATAAATGTTATGTATGTCCCCTGGTATTTTATTCGATTGTGATCTTACGGCCGATGCGCTTACCCGTTTTGTAAGCAGTAATTGTTAAAACACCGTCATTGAATTTAGCGTTGATTTTTTCTGGATCAACGTCTGGTAAGCTAAATCGTCGGCAAAATGTACCTTTAACTCGTTCCTTACGCACATAACCTTTTGCTTCTTCTTTTTCTTCTTTTTCTTTTTCGCCTTTGATAGTGAGAACTCCTTCTTCCATTTGAATGTCAATATCCTTACGTTCAACTCCAGGAACGTCCATAGTTATTAAGTATTTATCATCTTCTTCCTTGATGTCAGTTGCAGGAAAAGGTAATCGCCAAGACCATGGCCTATCTTCTTCCTCCCACTCATCGAGCCATCGATCTATGATATCTGGCTCTTCACCAAATAGAGAACGCAATATTTTACTATGTCTCGGTTTCATTAAGTGATGCATAATTAATTCTCCTTAATTTTAAAAAATTTATACTAATAATAAAATAATTATTATTACCAAATCAATTTTTTGTTTCGCAAAATAATTCTAAGTATCCAACTTCACTTTTGCCAGGCGTTAACCAGCGTGAACCTTTAGCAGTATTAAGGGCATTAGGGAAACCCATCCACGGCTCTATGCAAATGAATGGTTTTTTGTAAATAGTGTATTTTTGTAAGTAACGAAAAATATCGTTGGTCTTCATATGAATATTGAAACCGTCTGGATATCGTAAAGTAACAATATTGTCCTCTGTTACTTCGGTGAGCTGTTCATTAATTTGGTGGTCAGCTATTGAAATCGGTAAATTAAATGGTTTTTTCTCGCCGATTAAATCGGTTAAACGATCATTATAATGAAAGAAACGTTTTGGTTTAAAATCTAGCATCACTTTTTCTTTTCCTGCACCAAGCTGTGGTGTTAGAAAATATGGATGGAAACCGGCATAATAAATCATTGGTTTAATGCCAGTGTTGGTATAGACTTGTTCGCAGGTTAATTTACAGTCACTTACTTTGTAAATAAGTTGAACTTTAAAGGAAAAGGGATACATTTTGTGAGTTTTTTCATTATCAGTTAATTCTAATATAAGGCTATCGGGATTATCACTGTATACAACTTGCCAAGGCATGAACCAGCTAAAACCGTGTATTGGTAAACGATATATGTTACCGTCATGTAAATAATTGCCTTCTATACCCATTCGCTCTAAACGACCGCATATGGGAAACAAAAAGGGCCATCCATTTGGAAATTCGCCATCGGCTTGTTCTTCAAAGAAGCCCTCTGAATAAAGTAGTTCACGATCTCTGTTGCCGAAGGGCATAATAATGGAGTAGCCGGCTCCCCCTTTTTGAGGAACAAATGATGCGCGAGTACGTCCATTGGGTGAATAGATAGTGTAAACTTCAGAATTGTGAATTTGAGTTTTTTCTGCCATATTGATTAACTCAGTTTCTTGATTTAGTTTTTTATTTTACACGGTTTATTTATTTTTACCGTTTTTGCTTTTATAAATTAAATGATATACTTATAGTCATTTCTCAAACAGGAAAAAATAATGAAAGCATTATTTTACTCGATTACTATATTCACAATTGCAGTAATGTTTTCGCAAACCACTATTGCAAATAGCATATCTAATAAACAGTATAAAACATATCATGGAAAGAGAGCAATCCTTAGACAGGTAGTTTTAACTCCCGGATCGTTAAGAATCAATATTAAATGTGTGGCTCGTAAGTTTAATTGGAATAAAGTAATTTGGAATTCGCCGAACGATTATCGCTGGGTTACATATACCAAAATTAGAGGAGCTAACTTACAGGATATATTGAAGATAGTATTAGTAAATTATCCGTTACAGGCTGTATTTTACAAAGGTAATCACGTATTAGTAATCCAATCGAGGACACTAAGATGACTTGTTCAATTGTTAGATTAGTAACAATAATATTTATAGTTTCACTTACTGGTTGTATTGAGAGTGAAAGGGCTTTCATTCACACTAATAAAACTGTTGATGTGACTCGAGCAGATATTCAGGGTTATAAAGCACAAAATGCAGCTTCCTCTACAGTTGTTACTGATCATGGTTTTTATGCTGATACAACGCCAATTGACATTGCTAGTAATCCGTCATGGCTAAATAACAAAATTACTTTTCAAGCTCAAAATTTACCTTTTTCCTTTGTCTTAAAACGGATCTTAGGTAATACCGATGTGATTGTAGGTTATCAATCAGATGTGCAATCTGATAAGCCGGTTTCGATGAGTTATAATGGTGATATCAGAGGTGCATTGGATAGTTTGGCCTTAAAAACTAATTATGCATATGTTGTAGACGGAAAACAATTAAATTGGTCAGATTTTGTCACTAAAACATTTGATATTTCTTTTATGCCTGGATCATCGGATTATATGGTTGGGCAGAGTCAAACTGGAAGAACAGCTACGACAACACGTGGTGATGTAACCACTGTTGTTGGTGAAATGAATGATGAACAATATAGTTCTTTAAAGGGATCTTTATCTGTTTGGAATGATTTAAAAGAAACACTGAATAATTTAAAGTCTAAAGATGGTACTGTCAATGTTTCTGAATCAACTACTACCGTGTTAGCACATGATCATCCGTCTAATGTGCATGCAATAGCAAAATATATACAAGAATTGAACAAAGAAATGTCACAACAGGTGGAACTTAAAGTTAAGATTTTAGAAGTGGACTTAGATAAATCTCATCAATATGGTATCGATTGGAATTTGGTAGCTCGCGCATTACATACTGATTTTACTATAGGTAGTAGTATGTTTGATGGTATTCAGACAAGACTAAGAAATAAAGAATTTAATCCGATATCAATTAGAATAGGAGAAGAAAATGATAACGTGCTTATTAATGCACTTAGTATGATGGGTAAAGTAAGTTTAGTGACAGAACCTTCAGTGACAACTCTCAATAATCAGGTTGCTCAAATACGTATTACCACAGATACTAGTTATTTAGCACAGAGTGAAACTTCAATAGAAGATCAAACGGTTACCACATCGATGACGCCTGGAGTGGTGACTTCGGGTTTTATGCTTTACATATTGCCAAAAATTGAAGATGATAATGTTTATCTTCAGGTAAGTAGTATTGTGTCCAAATTGAGAAGCCTGGATACCATAAATAATTTTGGTAACATTAATGCAAAGGTAGATCCACATAAAATACGAGGTAAAGATATAGTAACGATTCAGATTCCTACTTTAGCAGAAAAACGTTTCAACATGCGTAGTCTGGTTAATAATGGAGCTACGTTAGTTATTGGTGGTTTCAAACAAGTTGAAGACATAGCAGCAGAAACACGGGCATTTGATATACCATATTCAGGAGCAAAGGGTTCAAGCCATCATAACGTTGAAACTATAGTACTAATTACTCCAACTATTATTGAGAATAAACGCTATGGCGACTATAAGACGTGATGATGGTCTACAGTTTATAATTCGGCCATATCGTGAGTTACTCGAATCTAGAAGAACATCTATATTAAAACGTGAAATACGTATCCTTTCTAGAAAATATGGTGAAAATGTACGCCTATTTAAACAGGACAAAGATAAATTTGAAGCAGTATTCTCGAGAGATTCAGGTTTTTTATTAGGTGAAACCATTTGGATTTATTTAAATAAACCGCGTAATTTAATTTACTGTGAAGCTTTACCAGAACCTCGTCAGGCTTTATTAATAGTAATACGTGACGGAATTGTTTTTTTAGATAATAAAATGTCGTTTACTACTTTAATCGATGAGCTCATTTCATTAAGTATTTTTGATGAAAAATATGATATTTATGTTTATGGTGATGTTCCGTTAGGAAACTCTAAAGAGTATGGTAAATTTACGTTTACTAACGAAAATGTTAATTCCTTTAAGGTGTTGGAAGAACCCTTATTATCGAAGTTATCAGTATATGAGGAAGCTCAGTTACAGCCGTTGAAATTAGCGTTAACATCACCATGTTTAGGAAAATCAAAATTTATTCCGATTGTCATTAGTGTAGCGATAATTGTTGCTGTTTCCATTGCTTGTCATATATATGGGTCAGTACCAAGTGAAACTTTTTCAAACATGAAACTTGTTGGTTCGAGACCGCCGGTAAACCCGTATCATGAATATTATGAAGCATTAGCAACTCCGCAACCACAACAACAACTAATTGAATTTGTGTTAGTGACAAGGTCTGCTTATACATTACCAGGATGGAAAATTAATAATGTTTCTTATAATGATAATCGCTATACAATTCAACTTGCATCAACTGGGGGTTCGATAGCTTCGGTACAATCTTGGGCAGAATTAAATAATATTAATATGAATTTAGAAGCAGAAAAAATAATTTTAAATGCCCCATCTTTACTAAACAATCGCTCTCAATTCACTACTATTTATCCGATACAACAAGTTTTAGGGTTACTGATAGATGATATTAATCGAATATTTCCAAGCAAAGGTATTACATTTTCTGATATAACTAACTATCAACATTATAAAGAAACTGATGTTACAGTTAACTTTAGCAAAATTGATCCAGGAGTGCTAATATTGATGGGACAAGAAATTGATGAATTGCCAGTTGCAATAAATATGATTAACATAACTCCGCAAGATGGATTATTTTCGGGTGATATTACGTTAAAAGTTTTGGGGGACTAAATCATGAAATTAGATACAAGACAGAAAATTTTAATACCTCTCATTGTAGTTGCTTTTATTTATATAGGATGGCAATTTTATCATATTTTTTTCCCTCCAACGCCAAGTAAAGTTACGCCTTATCCTATGTCTGTAGCTCAAGCGAATTCAGAGCAAATGACGACTATTCAGCCTACTGCCCAAATTAAACAAGACCAATTAGCTGTGCCACATTCGGAGGAGATTGTGGTACCAGAACAAAAGACCATAGAAAAATTTTCTCCTGATGTAACCACAAGTCAATCAGCTTTGTACTTGCATTTAGTGAAACAGTATCGGGAATTAGAAGCTAAACGTATGTTGCTGGAGGAGAAAATGGCTATTGTGGAGACTCAGCAGAAAATTGATGAGCTAAATGCAAAACTTGCTAAGTTCAGTGACACAGAAGCCAATGCCTCTCTCGGTAAGGAACCATCTTATAAACTTATATATCTTGATCGCCAAAATGGGCAACGAAGTGCAATCTTAAATGACAATAATACGTTTCGAGAAGTTAAAGTAGGTACAGAATTATCTGATGGTTCCAAAGCAATTGCTATAAATTCTAGAGGTGTGGTTTTAACTAAGGATGGTAGGACAGATCTTTTAACATTCTCTGGACCTGTTCCGCTGTCAGAGTCAAAAGTAAAAAATATCGTGGTACAGAGAATGGAGAAGCGTAAAATAAGCGAACCGAAATCAATAGCACCAAAGCATATTGTAAAACCAGTTAAGCGAGTGTCGATACAGCCAAAAAGAAATTCTAAAGTGCAACTGACTAAGAATCCTATGCCAATAAAGCAAACCGCAGTTGAACCTAATTATACCATAAAACCTGTTTCCTTAATTGCCGATTATTCTGTAAAGCCTGTACAAAACACTTCACTGCAGCATCCACCTATTGTGACGAAGAGTAAGAATGCAGCAGCTGTCGAGTTAGCTCCAAAACAGACCAAACCAGCACCAATTGCTAATTATTCTATTAGATCTGTGAAATCCATTTCATCACAAAAACTACCTGTTATAACAAAGAATAATAATGTAACAGTTATTGAATTAGCTCCAAAACAGATTAAGCCAAAATCACTAGTTGCAAATTACTCTGTTGAATCTGTAAAGTTAACTTCACCACAACAACGAGTTAAACAGCAAAAAAGTAAGAATACAACAGTTGTCAAGCATATTCCGAAGCAAGTAGAATCAAAACCGCAAATTGCCAGTTATTTTGTAAGACCTGTAAAATCTATTCCACTACAAGAACCATCCAGTGTAGGAAATAATAATATAGCTGTTGTACAACATGCTTCGAAACAAACGAGACTTGTGAAATTAAATCCATTTATAACCACTTATTCTGTTAGACCTGTTGAGGAAGTTCTAAAGCAAAAACAACCTGTTGCTGCTAAGAATAATAATGTTATGGTCAGCGAATTAGTTATCCCCAAAAAACAACTTAAGCTGATACGAAATAAACACGCAGTAGTTATTAAACATGCTATAAGGCGAACGAAACCAAAATTACCGGTTGCAAATTATTCAGTAACAACTGTAAAGAAAAATAGTGGCGTAACCGCTGTGCAACTTGCTCCGGAAAAAATGAAAACCGTAAAGTCAAAGATGCACACAACAAAACCGGTTGATTTAACTTATAAAGAAAAAATAACTCCACCAACTCAATTAAAACCGAGTTCAAGTAAAACCGTGAAGCATGTAAAAATAACTCAACTGATACCCACAAAATCAAATAATAAAACTGCAAAAGTAACCAAGAGGTCAGTAAAACCATCTGTGCATAGAAAGAGAAAAGTAACCACTCATCAAGCAGACCAACCGGTAGTGTTTTCACCATTACCAGCAAAAAACGATATTGAGCAAAATGAGAATCGGCCGATTATTTTGATGAATTAATAATTTATAGTTTTAATTCTTTTAACAATTTTCTAAGTGCTTGGCCGCGGTGGCTTAATTTATTCTTGATATTTATTGGTAAATCAGCTGCTGAACATTTATGAGTAGGTATATAGAATATCGGATCATAACCGAAACCATTTTTGCCTTGTTCCTGAAAAAGAATGCTTCCCTCCCAAGTGCCTTGGGCAATAATTGGTGAAGGATCTTTAATATGTTTAAGATATACTATAACGCACTGAAAACGTGCTCCGCGTTTTTGTTTCGGTATATCTCGTAACTTCCGTAATACTTTTGCGATATTTTCTTGATCAGTAGCATCAGAACCAGCGTAGCGAGCAGAATAAATTCCCGGTTCACCATTTAAAGCATCAATTTCGAGACCAGAATCATCTGCGATAGCTGGTAGTCGAGTATGCTGTGATGCATGACGCGCTTTTAAAATTGCATTTTCTACAAAGGTTAGAGTTCCTTCTTGAAATTTTGGCACGGAAAGTTCAGCTTGAGGAATAATTTCGTAAGGCAGATTCGCTAGTAATTTTTTTATTTCCCGAAGTTTACCAGGATTATCGCTGGCTAGAACTATTTGATTGTATTTGGACATATAGAATCAAGATTTATAGTAAATTCTCCGTCTTTGCATTGGATATATTCAGTACTTGATTTGCATACTAGTTTCGTTCCTTTTGCTGATAAAGTATTACAGGCTTGTGAAGATAGATTAGGCATTACAATTTGAATATAAGGTCCTAAATGTTTTTGTTTGTCGGGTTCATTCCAAGTTATTTTTAGATCACCGCCCCATGGATTTTTTGCATTCAAAAAAGAGTTAGGCAAGAAACCTCTTTCAACAAAAGTTTGCAACACATCGCCGGGATCTTCGTTATTAGTCATTAACCACCTTTGTTCCGCTGTTGCTACGGCCTGTATCATATCAATAGCTTCATTACTTCGTTGTGAGAGATTTGTGGGTTTAAAAAAACGGAATGCCATAGTTAACAGCACACTTATAATTACTAATGATAATAATAACTCCAGCAAGCCAATGCCTTCATCATTATGTTTTAAGGACATTATTTTATTTAACATCATTTACTATCTTGATGAGGAGCGGGGTAAATCCCAGCATATCCACTACTATCTGTACATACTTGTTCAGCAATCATTCCTTGTTTACTTAGAATGTCATTTATGTTTTCGCATGCAGTTTTAGGTGCTCCTGGTATTGTAACTTCAATTGATTGAAAATCCTTACTGCCTGCATAATGAGAAATTTTAATCAATTGCCCCCACGGATCTTTTTTATTTCGCCAATCTTCGGGAAGCAGCTTTGCGTCCACTAATTTATCTAAATCTAAATTTTCAAAGTTAGGTTCTGCTTCAAGCCATTTGAAACTTGCATTTACCAAAGTGCCAATAATTTGGGTTGTTTCGGTAACTTTATTAGCTGCGTTTGCCTGAATAAAATAACGGGTTGCCATAAGAAGAATGCTAGCAATGATGGCTAGTGAAAGCATCAACTCAAGTAATCCGATACCACTGTGTTTATTTCCTGTGTGAAGCATAAATATATTTTACCTTTTATAATAAGGAGCCGCAATGCAGTATATCTTCGATTTGATTATAAAAATTTTGATTTTTTTACGATTCTATGTTAAGATTTGCTTCAAATAATTGGAATTATTTAATTTTAAAGATAGGAGATCTGTCTATATGGATATTCACCTAAAAAAAGGATTTTATATTCTTATTTTAATCTTTGGTTTAAATACAGCTGTTCTAGCGGATGGTTATTTCGGTGATTTTAACGAACCAACAAAACCAGTAGTAGATAGTTCTACAATATCAGCAGAAGACGATTTTAGTGGTGCTTATTTAGGTATTGGTGGCGGTATAGTGGCAGTAACAACGGAAATAAAAAATTTAACTAGCATGGATGTTACAAGTCAGCATCTTCATAGTTATGGGTCAGATAATTTTAAAAGTCTTGGCAAATTTGGGTTCAATGCTGATATCTTCGGAGGTTTTGGAAAAGTTTTCAAAGAAAAGTATTATCTCGGTGGTGAAATTTTTGGTAACTATAATAGCCCAAAAACTGAAGATAGCTACGATTATTATGTAATTGATTCCGAAAATGAGACCCAGCATTTAACCAATATCGATGTTGAGGCCAAAAGTCATTATTCATTTGGAGGAGATATCAGGGCAGGATATACGATTTTGCCTAAGGCTATGATTTATCTTTTAGTGGGTTTTAACTATGCATATTGGGATGTGAAAACTTTACTAGTTGGAGGTAAGATAGAATCAGGTTGGAAAATAATACCTACCGTATCTGCTGATTTTGATAAATGGTCATTAGGTATTATGCCCGGTTTAGGTGCAGAAATGAAACTAAGTGATCGAATATCATTGAGATTAGAATACCTGCATAATTTTTATTGTAGTTTTAAACGTGATATCCGCAAAAGCGGAGATATTAAAGATAGAAGTGGTAATAATGATCATTGGAATTCTTCTATATATACAAAAGTAGATCCGAGTAGTAATTTATTTACCTTGAAATTATCTTATTTATTTTATTAAAAAACTGAGATACTTTTTTATTAAGTTTTAGTTAAATTAAAATTTGCCTCTCTTTATTATTTTAATTATAATTCCTCGAAATTTATTATACTGAATCCAGTTGCTAAAGAAGGAGATTCAATATGTTTAGTTTATCTTTATTAACTTCCTATATTCTCAGTAATATTCTAACTTTTTTCAAGACATAGAAGAATTAGAATCTGTCCTTGTCCAGTATGGTTTAAATGACAGCAGGAGTTTGTAGACAATGCTTAAAAGTGGCTTTTTTAACTTTCCTGAAAAAGAAAAAAAGGAAAAAAATAAATGGGAAAAAGGAGAAGGTTTTAAGGAAAGTAAAGAAATAAAAAAACTTAGAGAAAAGGCATTAAAGCTAAGTGATCCTAAGTCTAGGGATGCTCAATTTAAAATGGGAAGGTGCAGTGAAAGTTTGAATGATAATAAGAAAGCATATCATTGGTATAAAATGGCAGCTGATAGAGGTCATCTCAAAGCTCTACTTTATTTGGGACAATTACACCTGAACGAAATAGAAGGTATAGAAAAAAATACCGAATTAGGTTTGCAGTATATTGCAACGCCAGCTGATAAAGGTTTGTTAGAAGCTAAATATACTCTTACAGATATTTATTTAAATGGATTATATGGTATTGGATGCGATCTAGGGAAAGCACGACAAGTAATTGGAAAAACTGCTGAAGAAGGTGATAATACCGCTCAGCTAAAGATGGGAATGATTTGTGAAAAGGCCGAACTTATTGAAGAAGCTAAGGCATGGTATATAAGAGCAGCACGTAGCAAGAGGAAAGAAATACAGACCAAAGCAAAAGAAAGCATAAATCGATTACCGACAGCTAGTATTGTGGCAGAAGACGGGTCTGGTACTGTTTCAAAAGTAAATGAGCTAGTATCATCAATAGTGGAGCAATCGGAAGAAGGAAATATACTTATTAATGAACTCGAGTTTCTACGTGATAGAAATAATAAAATATCTTTGGGAAAAGGTGCGAGTGCTGAGGTGTTTCTAGCAAAGTATAACGGTATTATTGTAGCTGTAAAAGCTTTAAATTTAGCAGGTTGTCAACCGAAAGATTTAGAAGATTTTCAAAGAGAAATAAGTTTAATGATGAGGCTGCATCACAAAAATATTATTAAGTTTTATGGTGTCTACCCAGGAAAGAATCAAAATACTCCCTCTATAGTTATGGAACGTATGGAAGGAGGATCTTTAGATGGAGTTTTGTATGATACCGATAAACAATTGTTGTGGAAGAATCGTTTCGAGATTGCTGAAGGTATCAGTTTTGGTTTAGCATATTTGCATGGTCAAAAACCAACTGCTATTTTACATCGTGATCTCAAAAGTCAAAATGTATTGCTGGACAAAACAGGGAAACCAAAAATTACCGATTTCGGTATATCAAGGTTTAAAGCTCCTGAAATGACTCAACAGGCAATTGGTACGCCAGCATGGCTGGCTCCGGAAGTGCTTAAACCGCCAGCTAAATATAGTGAAAAATCAGATATATTTGCGTTAGGTATGTTATTTTGGGAAATAGCTGCTCGAAAGGTGCCTTTTGATGATTGTAAGAATAATTGGGATGTTCCAAATGCGATATTAACTGGAAATAGACCACCGATGCCTGATGATTGTGATTGTCCACAAGCTTTTAAAAAACTAATAGAATGGTGTTGGCAACAAAACCAAGAAGATCGCCCAACAGCTGAGGAAGTTGTTAAATATCTTGATGCGCATAGAAATGAAATTATCGAACATGATGTCATATCACCATATCATAATAATTTAGATTTAGGGTTATAAACATGATTCTAAATCTAAAAAAGGAGATTCGATATGCATAGCTCATCTTTGTTAACTTCTCATGTTCCCAAGAATGATCCAGATAGAGGTTATGATTGGAGCAGTTGGTTGTTTCAGATGTACAAAGCTACTAAAAATATTTTAACAAGTAAAAAATTTTTGGAATTAATGATGCTATCGTTAGTGGCTACAAGTGGAAGAGCGCTTAGGAAGTTTGAACCAAGAGATGCGGATATTAGTTACTCGCCAGATGGTCCTCCAATACCCTTCGCTAATGGTACCAATGTCGATCTGGCATGCTCGAGGATTGTTAACACAGGTTTAGCTCTTTATCAGGTTGATAATAATATTCATGTTCAGCCATTTAATACGACTGATCCTAATATATGGGAAAGTAAAACTGTTTTTGCTGGTTCGGGTTTTCAAGGCATTGATTTAAGTAATGGTGGATTCGCAGTCGCATACGGACACAGTGATAATTATTGTCATATTAAAATATTTGACCCATATGGTGTTGAAATAACAGATCTTGCCCTCCCATACGGTATTTTCGATTATACAGAACGTCCTGAGTTAGCATCTTACCCCGGTTACTTTTTCGTTGAAATGTGTGGAGGGCCTGATCATCCTCGAAAAGGATATCGAGTGAAAAATGATGGCACTGTTGTTGATGATTGTGCGGTTGAATGTCTATTTATAGATGACAACAATCTTGTAAATCACTTCAGAGGTGCGATATCGGTAAGTGGAAATTCTGTAGTAGATGTATATGATAATGATGGAACCAGTCTTAGTTGTAAATTTGTAAGAACTACCGATGCTTATGTCAGTCAAGAATATTCAGTTTTATCTGATGCATCGATAACTGCTGTAAATTGCCAATCGGTAGCTTTTGGTAAGTCTGATGAATTTGTTGTAGCAAGTGCGGTAACAGAGTCGGGGTTACCCAAGGTTTATGTTCGTTTTGGTCATACAACGAGCGATTTTTTTACCGAATGTACTCTTAGTAATCTTAGAGCAATTCCTGATATATATGCTGGACCAGTTGAGATAACATATATCGGTCAAGATAGGGGTGATCTAAGTCTTTATGATATTGTCGGACGGGATCTTACCGGCAACCTTGTCGGAGTAAGATGTTGGTATAGCAATGATACTAATATGCCAGATTTTTCTCCGGCTGAAACTATCGCTGAAAATATTCAAAGATCAAGTACTGTAGTGACTCGTTTAGGACAACTTTTGAGAGGCCTATGGACTACAGCCAATGAAATTTTTATTCAGCCGTTTACTTGCGAACCTGTACCATGCGCTGCAACTCCAAATGATACTGCATCTTATCCATCAGAAGCTAGTTCTAGTTCTGCGCAAAGCTCTAGCAATAATGGTGTGAGTTCGGATTCAGCTAGTTTAGCTAGTACATCTCCTAGCGGTTCTACTGATTCTAGTAGTTTTTCAGATGATAGTAGTCAAACAATTGGGGATAGTAGCACTTCAGTGGGTTCTGGTGCCACCTCAGAAAGCACAAGCAGTACGACAACATCAGGCAGTAGTGTATCTGCAAGTGAAAATCCTAGTAGTTCCTACGATTTGATTTCTAGCAATTTGCGACTTTCCTCTAATTCCTCGGCGAGTGGAAGCAATAATATTCCTATAATCGCTGCTTTAGTAAGTGTAGGTGCAGGTCTTATAGGCAGTGGGATAGCAGCGGGTTTATACTATTTGAGAAAATTTTGGTTATCATCGTCTCGGAAGGAGTATCCTCTGGCTGAGAGGTTGCGTTACGAATTAGGTCTCGAGATAAAAGATTTTCAATCAACTGATGGTCAGAAATATATAAAAACAGTTGACGAAATAATCGAGTGTCTTCAAGATGATAGAGGGATCGATGTTAGTAAATTGGATAGAGAACAGATTAATACCCTTGCATCAGAATTAGCAAAGGTTATCTCACACAAGGTCATAAAGGGAAATAGTAATATGAGTGACTATCTAAGCAATGTTGGTGGGCTGGTCGGAGAAATTATAAACGAGTCTAATTTTTCTTTTTTAGAAAATGTTGAGGAACAAGGGGCTGTTTCTTTGCAAAATATTTAGATAAGTAATATTAAGAAGGTTAAAGCACATGCCTAAATATAGTTTATTTGGTTTTTTCAGAAAAGATGAAAGAAATATAAAAGCAGTTGTACAAAAGGCAAATTTAGGTGATCCGAATGCTCAGGTTCAATTGGGCCACCATTATGAGGATAAAGCAAACGGTTACAATAAGGGTGCGAAAAATAAAGATGGGCAAAAAGCTCAATCAGAACTAGAAAAAAATCAGACAGAAGCAACAAAATATTACCGATATGCGTATGACGAATATGAAAAAGCAGGACAGCAAGGCCATCCTCAAGCCTTATATGATCAAGGACGTTGTCTTTTAATCGGTAGAGGGGTGAAAAGAGATCCTAATGGTGGTGTAGAATGTATGAAGTCTTCGGCTAGTTTGGGGTACGAACAGGCGATGTTTTATCTTGCGGATATATACCAAAGAGGGGCACATGGAATAGATAAGAATCTACAAAGAGCTAGAGAAGCGATTATAGGAATTGCTACTAGAGGTAATGAAGCGGCGCAATTAAAGATAGGACAAATACACGAAGAAAATGGGAATTTGAAAGAAGCTCAAGCATGGTATGAAGGAGTCCTCAAAAGCAAAATACTAGCCCTAAAGGGTCAAGCGCTAAATTGTCTCGAGCGTTTGGCTCCAAAAGTTATACCGATACAACCAGGTGGTTTACCGCGTTCACCATCGTTGATAACGATTGAAGAGCTAAAAGATGTGTTTATAGATTATAGTGAAATTAAGTTTGATGTTAGTGAGGCAGGAAAAAAAGTTCCATTAGGGAAAGGGGGATATGGAAATGTATATTTAGCTACATATTGTCATTCCAAGGTAGCCGTAAAAACTTTAAATGCAATGACAAGAGATGATCCTGATCAATTAAATGCTTTTACACGGGAAATGAGTATAATGCGTAAATTGCGACATGATAATATTGTTTCATTGTTAGGTGTAACAGAAAGGGGAAATAAACTTTTTATGGTTATGCAGTATATGTGTAAAGGATCACTATATGATATCTTGCATAAAGGTTCTCTATTATCATGGGAACAACGTTACAAATTTGCTAAAGATATCGCTACCGGTTTAGCGTTTTTGCATAGTCATAATAGTCATAAATCCGCTATTATACACCGTGATTTGAAATCTCATAATGTCTTATTGGATGAAAAAATGGCTGCTAAGCTTACTGATTTTGGCTTATCGAGGTGTAAAGCATCAACGATGACACAAAGGCCAATGGGTACAGCAGGATGGATAGCGCCAGAGCTGTTTAGTAATGACCCTATATATAGTGAAAAATCAGACATATTTGCGTTGGGTATGGTATTTTGGGAAATAGTAGCTCGAAAAGATCCTTTCGAGGAATGTGAACATCCTAATCAAATCGTGAATAAAGTGTTAGGTGGTGAACGACCACAGATTCCCGAGGATTGCCCGCCAGCTTTTAAAGAGCTAATCGAATGGTGCTGGGATCAGGATCCTACTAGACGTCCAACTGCTGATGAGATAGTTAAATATTTAAATGAACATATGCTTGAGATTGTTAACTATGTAAGGGGGGTGTCAAATCCGGAACTCATTGCTGAAAAGATTGCAAACCAAGATGTAATTATTAACAATGGAAGCGGGGTGGTTCCAAATCCGGAATCCGTATACAGTTCATGGAACTTCGAAATGTAGGCCCTGGATCTGGTGAATGTCCTTATTCAATAGAAAGTTCCTTTTTTATCCAGATCTCGGTCTCCAACCTATATGTAAACATGATTGAGTTAATTTAACCATCCAGTCTTACAAATTTAAAGAATTATTAAATTTAAGCTATCTATATTTTTTGTAAATATGTTTTAAAAATTTATTACTTCTTGTAACCGATAGGGATAATATATAAAGCAACTTCGTCGCCTGGTAATCTTAATAAACTTTTTACTTGTTCATCGTAGAATGCTCCGATGGTAACGCTACCAAGTCCCATAGCGACTGCTTCTAGTATTAGATTTTGTGCTGCATGGCCTGTTTCAATGTGTGTGTATCGTATGCCTCGTTCATGATATTTCGGAGTGATTTTTTTGTAGTCTGCAGTAATTACAATATTTAATGGTGCTTCATTTATAGCATCTTGACCTAAGGCAGCTTGGGCAAGTTTTTTTCGTAAATCGCCAGAAACTATCAATTTGATGCTGTGGTTATTAACATCATATTGCCATACGCCATCTTTTTTAACTAAGTAGATAGTTAAAGGATATAGAGCACCAGCTGACGGAGCACTTCGTAAACCTCTTTTAGAATCAGTTATGCCTTGTGTCGCCCATAAGAGTTGGGAAATCTGATTCAAGGTTAATTCTTTATCTTTGAAGCTTCGTACTGAACGTCGTTGTTGAATAGCTTGATCTAAATATGATGTTTTGTTTATTTGAGGTTTGGGAAGCTGTATCTGATTCATAGCAAATCCTCCTTGTGTCACTAATAATTGTGAAATTAAGAAAATAGATATCAGAATTTTCATTTTAGATGTTTCAATATTATATTGAAATTAAATATCGGAATTAACGGTTAATGGGTTGACAAATAAGTTTGTCTCAAGTAAAATATAATTGTGTAGATCATATTTTACTTATAGGAGACAAACTTATGAATATTATAGATGTTATGAAAAAATTTACAACTCAAAAAGACTGCATAGAATATTTAGAGCAAATACGATGGGATAACAAACCAATTTGCCCTTATTGTGGTAATAATAATACTTACAAATTAGTACATGATGAAAGATACCGCCATCATTGCAATGGTTGTAGAAAATCTTTTAGTGTAACTGTAGGTACAATATTTCACGATACCAGATTACCTTTACAAAAATGGTTTTTAGCTATAAGCTTAATTCTTAATGCCAAGAAAGGAATATCATCATGCCAATTAGCAAGAGATATACAGGTACATCAAGAAACGGCATGGAGTATGGGGCATAGAATAAGAAAAGCTATGCAGCAAAAAGATGCCGAATTACTGAAAGGCATTGTTGAAATGGATGAAACTTATATTGGCGGTAAACCACGCAAACAAGCCAAAAAAGACGATGATGATTTTCCGCAGAATAAACGAGGCAGAGGAACAAAGAAGCAAGCAGTTATTGGCATGATTGAACGTAAAGGAAATGTAAAGGCGCAACTGACAAGTAACAACAAATTAACTTTTAAAGCACTTTCAGAATTGGTTAGAAAAAATATCGATACAAAACAAACGATACTTTTTACTGATGAATTTAAGGCTTATACTAGAATGCAAACAATTATTGCACATAAGCAAATAGACCATCGCTCTTGTATGTGGTCATTAAATGGCATTTCTACAAATTATAAAACGAGGTATTGTTGGGCAATTTCATAAAGTTAGCAAAAAATATTTAAACAAATATCTTGATGAGTTTTGCTGGAGATTTAATAACAAAAATAATTATTCTATTTTTGATAGCTTATTAAGTAATATGGTATCATTTGACGGATAAAGAAAAGCCCTGTTGACGCAGGGCTTAGAATTTTTAACATTGAAATAGGAGTTACTCCAATGATAGATAGTAAAACAAATTCTAATGAAAGTCAAAATGATTTACAGCCAATAGATATAAGCAAACCACAAGAAGCTATTAGTATAAAGCCAATTAGAATTACGAAACCAGCAGAAACCATTGAAATTATTATACCAAAAGAACCATCATTGATAACAGATGGCTATGATCCTAAACTTTTAACCAAAACATTTAAGGGGATTAAAAAGTAATCAAAGGAAAACGATTAAACTAAAAACTATAGGAATTAAAATTAATCCTAATATAGAGTATTTAATTAAAGAAGCAACTTTTTTATTGCATCTTAAATTTCGCCTTATTCTATTTTGGTAATTTATTGACTCACCTATTTTAATTAACGAAATTGGCTGCTCAATGTAGCTCTGTATTAATAAATTTTTAGGTTCATTGCCTGTTATTGCTTTGTCTCGAGGATAAAATCCTATGAGAATAAGAATACAAGCAATCAAAGCATAAGTTATTATTGTTAATAAAAAAAACATAATAATTTTATAGTCAATGATTGAAATAACATTAGATTCTTTCGACGCAAATAGATTAATTGTTTTAAATAATGAAACAGAAATAAAAGAAAAAATAAATGCTAATATTAAGATAATTTTTTTATGTAATTTATTCCCATTTTCAATAACACCGACTAAATACTCTTTACAATTTTGAAAAATAAAATCAGCCTTTGACGACAATGAGTCATCATTAGTATGAGCTTTAGTTATTTTAAGCTCTGGCTTAAATTCTTCAATTATCTTTTTCTTAAA